>AUXO017565486.1_pt1 | contig 24968 bp, 43 predicted proteins | sample 768731 | NCBI WGS metagenome assembly AUXO01 (sample SAMN02715735, study PRJNA202380) | gut metagenome | biome: sheep rumen | host: Ovis aries | place: New Zealand: Palmerston North | reverse complement strand
ACAATAAATACATTCTTTTGTATAAAGTTTATAAAATATACAATCTTCGCACTTCTTATTCCTATAAGGGCAAAGTGTTGAAGGACAATAACAATAACTCTGATATTTAGTTTTCCACTTATGAAACCCTAGTAAGCATAATAGTTTTCTAATCATTATCTACCTCCCACCATCGCTTGTCCTAGCAATATTCCTGTTACAAAATTCTCATCTTCTTTATTTCTTGAGGCATTTAATTCTGTTCTCCAAATAATATATTGACATTCTTTTGTTCTAGGTTCTTGAATATAACAATCATGGATTATTTTATTTTGTTTATTCATCTCATCCACACAACTTGTAACAGGTATAAATAATATAAATATTGTCAAACAAGGAAGAAGTAACCCTAATATTATTTCTATGATCTCTTTCATTTTCCACCTACCTTAAATTCTTTACTGTTTACAGCTTCTTGCCAAGTTGGATATTCAGCGATAAACTCTAACCCATCTAATACGCATAAAGCTATTTGTCCTGTTTTCCCAAATGGTGTGATATAATAATAACAATCAGTTGTAGCAAAATTTAGGTTATCAATAGATTCAACTACAGGATAATCACACGTTATCAATAAAATCTCACCATTTCCTCTCTTATATATGTAACCAGCTCTAGGCATTTTTTTATAAGCGTAAATATCGTGATAATATTTTTTTGCCGTTGAACCGCTTACTTCACCATCTGAACAATATCTTGCGCTTTCACCATCTTCAAACCATAACCTTATTGTTCTTGCTATTCCATCTTCTTCTGGTGCTAATTCAGTTTTTACAATTTTACGCCAACAATCTTGTCCACACAGCATAATAAAATCATTCTCTTTTAGATTAAAAATAGGTATCATTCTTCATTCTCCGTCTTAAATAAATCATTGATGTTTGCTTTACTCTTGCCGAGATATGTAAATTCATTTAAGAAAGCACCTATATAAAATTCTTGAGTATATATGCGGCCTCTTTTAATTTTTACAGCTAGCACAAGTTCAGAAGGACAATCAATAATGTGATATCTCTTTTTTTCACAGGATAAATTATCAATCCAAATATCTCCGACTTCTGGTGTATCTTTACTCATTCCTTAAACTCCTTACTATTAACAGCCTCTTGCCAAGTGGGGTATTCAGCGATAAGTTTTGTTTTCATAAAAAATGAATATGGCACATATCCTGTTGTGACTTCTCCGTCATTTCTTATCATACAAATAAGGATATTTTCGCAAACAATATTTTCTCCATAGCTTCCTTTTGTTATTACCCATTTATCCCCAGTCATAATAAATTGATATATCTGTCCTTCTTTAATCATAAATACTCTCCATAATGTTTCTCTAACCATTCTTTACGCTCTGGGCTTAGCTTTAAGACTAGCTTGGCAAGTGCTTTGCAGTCTTTTTCACTGATTTGCCAAGCTCTCGTCATAGTGTGTAAAGCATCTTTTAATATAGAGTTTGTTTCTTCAAGTTCATTATAAGCAATAGCATCGTCTGTATGTTGTTTTTCTTTTTTCTCATATACTGAGATACATTTCTTTTGATAGCCTTCGTAATCCTGTTGTGCTTTCCATTCCTCATAGGTTGGCAGTTCTTCTAAAACAGACTTCATTTGATTTTTTGTAATAAATCCTGTAAATGCTTTAACCCTGTAAATAACTTTATTTTTACGAGAACGCATTTTATACATATATACAGGTGTTGTACTTTTATCTTGAAGCTCTACATAATAGTTGCCATTTGGCAGTGTGCCTTCGTATAGCTGTTCAGTTAGTGTCATTGTCTAGTTCCTTTATTTGTTCCAAAGCGGTTTCGGCAAACCATTTATCCTTAGTGCCATACTTATAATCCTTTAAACATTTAACAGCTATTTCTAACTGTTTTTTGTATTTCTTAATCATCTGCTCTTTAGCCTCTAACTGGTCTCGTAAGTCAGATACTGATACTTCTTTTAAGAGTTCTTTAGTCATTGTTTTACTCCCGTTATTTGTTCAAAGATATATAATCCATCTTCCGGCTCAACCATATTTCTAAGAACTTGACGTTTTTCTATTCCCTCAAACTTGTACTTTGATAAATCAATTTGCTTGAGGTTTTGGAGTTCATTCATATTTGCGTGATGTCCTCTGTATGAACTTTGTTTAGGGGTAAGAAATATTTTGTTACTCCAATATAAATGCCCGCCAAGTTCAAATTGTGGCTGTATAAATGTTGTGTAATAAGGTTTAATATTTTCAATTACCCAATCACATTTATTGAAGTGCTGTAAGAATATAATTTCCTGCCATAAGCTCATATCCGGATAAATTGCCTCATTTTGTCCCTTCCAAGTGCATAAAGCTCTTGTTCTGCTGTGGCTCTGACAGGGCGGACTAGACCATATAAAATCAAACTCTGCATAGTGGTCTAATAAGTATTGGTGTGCATCTCCGACAATGACAGTATCATTAGGATAAAGGTCTTTATAGCAATCGGCTATTGACTGGTTTATCTCTACGGCTGTTATTTTGTGAGAATTACCCCATAACATTCTGTTTCCACCAACTCCGGCATATAAGTTAAGAATTTTCATATCTACTCCTCATAAAGTGCCTGTATGATTGTTTTCATTTGCTCATAGGTGCGGTTTTCTGTTATAACACCACTTGCTAAAATTCTATTATTCTTCAGAAGAATAACTCCGTTACATCTAATAAAGCATAATCCATCTTTGTAGTTGACTATATCAAGCTGTTTGCTTTTTGCATACTCGCACAGCTCTTCCCAACTAAGCTCTGGTTTGAATACTATATCATTCTCATAATCAGGCATTTTCTTGTTCCTTTTTGGCTTGTTCTTCTTTCCAAACTTCTTCTATGATGTCATCATCAATGTTAGATAAAACCGATGATAATTGAGATATATCTTTCAAGTGAATATATTCTGTTCTTGTCCAACCGCCAAGAGTACAGCTTGAGAATCTTCCGTTTTCTTTTACAATATGGCTTGGAACTCGGTGTTCATAAATAACCAAAAATCCATCTTCCATAACTTTGCATACTGTATCATTCCAAAATTCTTCTTTTTCTTCTTCATCATCTAAATCTACGTTTAGATATTCATCTTTTATTTTCCAGTCGCATATCATATTTTGGTTTATGACATAATCTAGTATTTCGTCTTTCATATCCCAAAAGCTATCTTCTCCGAACTTTGGTAAATCAGAACAAGGTATCAGTGTGCATTTCCCATTATATTCTTGCTTAAATTTTCTTATACTTTTATTCATTCTTCTTCGCTCCCTCTAAAAATATAATCTCTGTTTTGCCACCAATGGCGAATAATTCTTAAAAACCTTTTCATTTCAAACCCTTTACAATTCCCCGTAATTCTTGAAGGCATTTATTTATTAGTTCTCTATCTTTCATTTGCACTAGTTGTTTGCAAACTCTTCTTAACCTAGTCGCAGAAACATCGGCATAATCACAGTAAATTCCAAAAGCAGGATCTTCACACAAAAAGTAACGAGCTTGTTGCTTTTCAATTCTTGTAGGTGTTGCACTTGAACCGCTAACTTGGCAAGTAAATGCATCTTTAACAGCTCTGGCGATAATTGCTTTAAATAATATACGACAACCTTTAATCTCTGCTTCTATCATTCTCATAGCTCCCTATATATCCAAAATAATAATGGTCATTCTGTATTCTAAGCCATAATCCTTGGTCATTTGGGTTGGTATCGTTGAAATATATGAACAGCGGTATCATAAGCAGACAAATAAATAACCAAACATTCGATAAAAGATTGTATATTTTCTTCATACTTTCCTCCTATAAAAGGTGGGGCGGTGGTTGATACGATTGACTATAGCTATGAACTTAATTGTTTCCGCCCCATTAGGTTAGTTAAAAGGGATTTCTTCATCATCTAAAGATTGTGCCGGATATTCTTTTGTTTCTTTAGGTTGGTTTTGAGCATAAGCTAAAATATCTCTGTATGTTCTTGTAAATAAATCAGCAAATCTAAGTAAGTCATCAGGGAACAGATTGATTTGTTCACGGTCAAATTCTTCTGAATCCTTTTTCTTCCAAGAACGTTGTACACATACAGAATAAACTGTTCTATTTACACCATTCTCGTCAGTTGATAGTCTTTTGAATACCGATGCAGATAATTTTCTATCTCTATTTGAAATAATTGGTTTGTTTTCCATTTTAATCTCCTAAAAAAGTAAGGTGGTGGCTCAAGTGTAAAAGCGTATTGGGAGAAAGAGCCACCGTTAAAGTTTCCCAGAACTACCGAAGCCTTTTGCACCTCGTTTAGTTTCGCTTAATCTATCTACTTGAATAATAATTGGCTTATAAATAGGGCATACAACAAGCTGTCCTATACGTTCCATAGGCTCAATAGTTATTTCTTTTCCGCTTGTGTTTAATACATTGGCGTATATTTCTCCACGATAACCGGCATCGACTGTACCTAACTGGGTAATAATACCCTTTGAGGTATGCCCTGAGCGTGGTCTGATTTGCAATTCATAAGATATTACATACTCGCCATCGTGGCTTAATCCTGTGCAGGGATAATCAACCAGTTCTGCAGAAATACCAAGAGGAATACTGGCAACACGTCCGTTATCTACTATTATAGGCTTTTCAATATTAGCTCTTACATCAGCACCACTATTTTCTAAGTCGGTAACGAGTTCGGGCATTTTTTTGTTTAAGTATTTAACAAGCAATTTCATAATCATATCCTTCAATTTCTGGGTAAATAGGGCTATATTCGCCTTTAGTTTGTTCAGTCATTAATAACTGAATACTGTCAACATATTTTGAAAACTCAGCTGTTGACATCTTGGTTGTGGTTTTAACGTCAAATCTTGCCTTAAAATATGCGTGTAAAAGGTCAGCGTTAAGAAATCTTACATTGATATTGTCAGGCGCGAACCCTGTTTCATTGTAAAATTCAACAATATGCTGATAAATAGCCCATAAATACGAGTTTTGGTCGGTTGTACGCTTTCTGGTATGTTTCTTAATCTCAACATCAATACCATTGCTAGAACTGTTAAAAACCGCTTCTATCGTTGGTTTAATATAGGCTAAGATACCATTTATGTTTGCACTAGCAGGAATGAACATTGCCTAACTCCAAAGTTGCGATTTTAATTCTCAGCTCGCCATTTTCCTTCAATAGCTGGTCTATGGCATTTCTAAGTATTTTCTTGTCTTGGTTTGCAACATCAAGAGCGTGTTCAATTTGTAACATATATGTTGTGCGTTCTTGATTTTCTTTGCGATTAACAATTTTTCCTGTATGTTCCATTGCTATTCTCCTAAATACGATAATCAAGTTTAATTTCTGAGTTTAAGAAATCTTCCCAAAAATCAGGTTCTTGACTGTTTTTGAGTTCAATTTTTTTCAATATTTCAATTATTTTGTCTTTGCCTTTGTTTAAGCCATCAATGAGTTTTTTTTGAAATTCTTTATCTGCAGAAACTTCACGAATTACAAAATTGTTTTCAAAGTGTGGATTGTAAACCATATAAAACCATTTATCACATTCACAAAACAGCATATTCATTTGCATTTGAGCGTAATACTCTGGTTTTATTTTCTCATCAAATAAATATCTTGCATAAGTGTTATCTTGCGGACATTTAATTTCTAATCCAGATGTCCTGTTAAGAATTAATCCATCTGGAGAACATCCAGAAAAGCGGTCAATTTCAACAAATCCAACTTGTTCAACTTGATATCCTGTTTCCATTTCAAATAAAGTACGAGCAACATCTTCAAGTTCTGTTCCTTGTTCCATTGCGGGAGATGTAAAACCTTCTTTACGTTGTTTGGTAAGTATTTCAGCAACTAAATCAAAGCAATATGTTTCTAAACCTGTTCCTGCTGTGGCAATCGTTGAAGCCTTACTTGCTGTAAATTTACCAAGTCGGATATTGTACCAGTCATCAGAATGTTGTTCGAAATTATGAATTATCATTTTGTTTTCCTTGTGAGAGTTGGTTTTTCTTGGCTGTACAAAGATTTATAAATTCAGCTCTTTGTTCTGGTGTTTCAAAATTGTCTTTTTCTCTTTTATAAAGAGCGTTTAATTCGTCTTTTGTTTCGACAGCCTCAATGGCATTTATTAATGCATCAGGAAGAATTTGAATTTCTTTGTTAATCATATCTTCCGCAGTACATATGTCTTTATCAACCCCAATTCCGAAGTTGCCCAAAGCACGTCCCCAAGCAGATGTTTCACAATTTTCAACCATTGATGTCGCATTAATCTGAGCATTCTTTTTAAGTGTTTCTTTCGCATATCCTGTTGCTTTAACAACTCCTTCTGGATTAACAATGCTTGCCTTAAACATTATTGAATCATCTTTTAGCTCAATTATTTCTGAAATTAATGCCCAGTCCTTAAAATTTTCACGGAAAGCCTTAACTCTCTCGTTTACTTGGACATATTCTTTTCCTTTTATGCTTATTGTTTTCATTAGAATAACTCCATAGGGTTAATGTTAAAATAGGTTAGGATGATGATATAAAAAGCAATCACAGTTCCTAAAAACTCAGGCAATGTTTTCATTAAGAAATTGTGCATTGTTTGTTGCCTCCGTGAGTTAAATAATACATAAAGTTTTTATGCTCACGTTCTAAGATAAGGTCAGCTCTGCGTGAGATTGTTCTGCGGATTTCAGCTACATCTTCCCCAGTAACATCGCCGTCATAATCTTTGATTTCTTTATATATCCAGTTTTCAATATCATCATCACGAAGTTGACGAACATATTCATCGAACATCAATCTATATTCGAGTTCGCCAACAAAAGTCTTTTCATAATCTTTTGAAAATTCTTCATAATCTTCTTCAATAAAAGTGTCATAATTTTTACTGATGATATTATCTAATTGAGTATCTGATAACATTGTTTTTCTCCAATACGCTTTGTTGTTTTACATTTATAGTTATATAACATATTTTGTTATATGTAAACAAAAAAATGCATAAAAACAATAAAAAATGTTAAAAAAAATAAAATTTTTTATTAGTTCAATACGTTAGCAATTAAAATTTTTTGGGAATAACTTTTAGAAGATTAAAAAAGAATTAAAATGTTTATTTTTTTTTTAATTTTATATTAAAATAAATAAAAGGGAGATGTTATATGCATAATAGAATTAGAGAAATACGCAAACAAATAGGAATTACCCAAGTTGAGCTTGCAAAAATGTTGGGTATAACTCAAGGTGGAATCCAAAAACTTGAAGTTGGGAGCAGAAATCTCGATATAGAATGGATGAGGAAAATAGCAAAAGCCCTTGACTGTAAACCTTATGAGCTACTTCCTTTAGATATGCAGCCTGATATTACACCAGAAGAAACAGAAATTCTTAAGATTATTAGAAAATTTATAAATAAAACATAAGTTATATTTTTTTCACATTTAGGATTTTTACAACACGGCCAAGAACTTGAACATCTCCAAGCTTAGCTGTAATTGGTTCATAAGCTGAATTATCTGAGCGTATAGTTACATCTCCAGTCAAACCACTTTGGATGCGTTTTATAGATAAGCCTGTTGGTAGCCTTAAAACATATACACCATCTGAGGTTATATATTTATTTGATATATCTACAAAAACAAAATCTCCGTCAGAAATTGCCGGTTGCATACTATCTCCAATAGCTTTTATAATTTTTATATTTTCAGGAATTGTTAGGCTCATAGCATTATAATCAGCAATAGGCATTTGCCAAAATCCAATAACTGGCTCATTTTCTATTTCATATCCATTTCCACAACAAGCTGAAACATCAAGCATTTCAATATTTACAGTTTCTCTTTTCTGCCAAACTTCTTTTTCAGATATTTTATTGTCCCAAAATAACAAGAATTTTTGGCGGTCACATTTTAACTTATCTGCCATTTTATATAAGAAACTTATTTCTCGTCTTGGCTTTCCCTCTAACCAGCTAAGGTGCTGAGGTCTTAAACCCATCTCGAGCATAAAATTTGTTTGCCTTATGTCTAAATCATAGAGCCTTTGTTTAAGCCAACTTCTAGAGTTATTAACAACTTTTTCCATATCTCAATCCCTTTATTTTCCATTATAACACAAAATGTTAAGGTGTAAACAACAAATTTTGTTAAATTTCGTGTTTACAAATTATGAAAAATATTATATATGTTTTTTAAGGGGGTAAAAATGGATTTCAAAAGTTATTTAGAAAAAAACAATATTTCAAAAAAACAAGCTGCAGAAGAGCTTGGTTTTAATGAAATGGATATTCATAGATATTTAAACAAAACTGTAATTCCACGGCCAGAGAAACTTATCAAAATAGTTAAATGGTCTAATGGAGAAATACAACCAAATGATTTTTATGAGGTGGCAGAATGATATTTACAATATATGGCGAACTTTATAGTTCTAAAAACTCAAGACAAATCTACTTGAACAAATACACAGGTCGCCGATATGTCGTAAAATCAGAAGCAGCTCAAGCAGATGAAATTGAGCTTTGTAATAAACTTCAAAACATTAAAGGACAATTTAAGACAGTGGTTAAATCCAAAATAAAGCCACTGCATATTAAGTTCAAAATCTATCGTCAAACAAAACGCAGATTTGACTACATAAACATCATACAGAACTTGTGTGATTGTATGGTCAAGTGTGGTTTGCTTGAAGATGACAACGCAAATGAAATTCTTCCAGTTTTTGAAGAATATAGCGTTGATCCATTGAAACCAAGAGTTGAGATGGAAGTGCTTTGATGAGGTTAACAATATGGAGAGCTGGGCTTACCTCGTCACCCTTAAAGCTCTCCGCCTGACGAGGATAAAGAAATGAATAACAAATTTGTGTTTTATGAAAATTTCAAGATTACGGCAGATAAACTTCCTGACGAACTAAGATTGAAATTTTATGACGCTTTAACAAACTATGCTTTCAAACAAGAAGAATCAGATGACCCTGTTGTATCTGCATTAATCACAGCATTGAAGCCAAGTTTGGACAAAGTAGAAAATAGAGGTGGAAACCATAACCATAGTGGTCAAAATCAATATAGTGAGGTCAAAAGTGGTCAAAAAGAGGTCAAAAATGCTCAAAGTGGTCAATCCTTTTTAAAAAATATAAAAGATATAAAAGATATAAAAAATATAAAAGATAATTATATATATGTTCAAAATGACCCCAATATTGAAAAGTTTGAAGCTTTTTGGAGAGAGTATATTCCTGTTGAGTGTGATGGTAGGGTGGTTGGTAAAGGTTCAAAACAGGAAGCTGAAAAGAAATTTTTGAAAATTTTGAAAGAAGGGGAAGATTATGAAAACATTATGCGAGGCTTGCGAAATTACTTACAATTCTGCCGTAGAAACAACCAACTCACTTGTGGAGCAACAGTGTTCCTCAACCAAAAGCGGTGGGCTGACGATTATAACACCACAACAATTAGTTCAGATGGAAATAAAGGACAACGACAAGAACCTTCTAGCATCGTTGAGACATACGCTCAAATTGCCGCTGAATATGGAGACAAGAAGTAGAATTGGAGAATATGGTTGGGAGCCTCAATACTATTTGGATTGCAAAGGATTAACAGAAGAGAAAAAAGCTCAGGCGTTGCAAATAATTGATAAATATTATCAGCCTATGCAGGCACAAGAAATTGTAAAACTTATTGCAAGATTACAGATAATAGCCCCTGAAAAAGAAAAATCAAATGTAGATATGAGAGCAAGGACAGCAATCTGGGTTGAAGAATTGAGTGCTTATCCTGCCGATGTTGTTCAAAAAGCATTAAAAGCTCGTTATCGTTGGTTTCCAAGCTTGGCTGAAGTTTTGGAAAAATGCGCTAATGAAGTCGCATACAGAAATTTAATTAAACAAGGTATTCGTTGCTACCGCATAGACAACGAGTAATTTTTTATGGAAGGAAAACAAAATGGAAGAAGAATTAGATTTATTTGAATATGAACCGACAAGAAAGGTTGTTGCTGAATTAAAACAAAACGGAGAAGATTTTGAATTTTATCCAACAACTGATGAGATGTTAAGGAAAGTCAAACAATATTCAACTCATAATTATTCAATTTTGGATATTGGTTGCGGATTAGCCAAGCTTAAAAGCTATTTTCCTGATTCTGAATATTACGCTATTGAGAAATCAAAGGTTTTAATAAATAAACTTCCGGCTGATGTGTTTGTTTTAGGAACTGATTTTAATAATTGCACATTGATTGATAAGCAAGTTGATATGATATTTTGCAATCCGCCTTATTCAGAATTTGAAGATTGGACTTTGCGAATTATTAAAGAAGGTAATTTTAGAGAGGCTTTTTTAATTATTCCGCAACGCTGGAAAGACAACAAAGAAATTCTGCAAGCCATTGAGCAAATGAAAATAAGGTTTGATGTTATTGATAGTACAGATTTTCTCGATGCAGACAGACAAGCTAGAGCAAAGGTGGATATTATTAAATTTTGGAAGAATGAATACTCTAGCGAAAGAATAGACCCCTTTAAGACGTGGTTTGAAGAAACTTTTGGATTTAAAGAAACAAAAGACCACGGTTTTGAGTATAAAGAAGATAAATCAGAAAAGATTAAAAATGAACTGGTTGAAGCTCCGAATAAGATTGAATACTTGGTTAATCTTTACAACGATGAAATGAACCGTTTATTTAGCTCATTTAAGGCTATATGTGCGTTAGATGAAGAAACATTGCACGATATTGGAGTTGAAACAAAAAAGGTTATTGAATCGCTAAAGTATAAGATTGAACATACAAAGATTTTATACTGGAGATTAGTTTTTGATTATCTCGATGAAATAACAAAAAGATTAACGGCAGAATCAAGAAGAAACTTAGTTAATAGATTTGAAAAACTTAATGAAGTTGATTTTAACATTGACAACATTCAATCTGTTGTTATCTGGGTGCTTAAAAATGCCTCAAGTTTGTTTGATGAGCAATTAGTAAGCCTTTATAAGCAATTTACAACCCCTGATAATATTATCAAATACAAATCAAATCAGAGAGTGTTTAAGCGTAATGAATACTGGAACAGTAGATTTGATGATAAAAGCTCTGTTTCTCATTATTGTCTGACTTATAGAATGGTTGTTGATAACTTATATTTTAGAAAATCTTATTCTTGGAATGGAGAAGAAATTGACAAAGATAAAGCTCAAACCATAGTAGATGATTTATCAGCCATTGCTTTTAACTTAGGCTTTGAAGCTGATTATAAAGACATTCCAACAGAGTTCGGCGAAAAATACTATGTTATGGGTAAAAATGGAAATCCTTTAATTGAGTTTAAGCTATATAAGAATGGCAATACACATCTTAAATTGGATATTGAATTTTGCAAAGCAATGAATGTTGAAGTTGCTCGCTTGCTTGGATGGATTCAAAACAAATCAGAGATTGTTAATGAATTTCCTGACGATATGAAAGACGCAGGTAAATATTACGGTGCTAATTTCAGATTTAGCCTTGAAAAACCAAACATTAAACTTTTAGGAGTTGGATAAATGATTGATTTAGAAAAAATGAAACACATAATGTTTAGTTTAGTGTGTGTCTTATCTTTATTTACAAGTAAATCTTACGCTTTTGACGAGATTAACGGTAATAAAGTAGTACTAATTACATCAAAAGAACACGAGATAGCCCCTGAACAAGCTGATAGTATAACGAGGCAAAGAGCTGAGAACGCTTGTTATCTTATCAATAAAGTTTTGGTTGATTTCAAATATAAGGAATTAGAACAGGATAATATATTTGACACTTGTTATAGGGCAGGTTGTGTTTCGAGAAAAGATTTAGAGAAGTATAAAATTCCCACTAAAAATTATTTACAAGCAGTGAATTATAAGGATATGGAATTACATTATCACGACGGCGGAGCTGCTGTTGCAGTTATAACTTTGGGACTTATTCCAATAATCATCACTTATCCGGCAAGAATTGCTACATCAATTACTTGTGGAGATAAAGATAGTTTCAATTACACAACGAATTAAGTAGATTAAGGAGTTAGAAAAATGAAGCCCAATAAAACAAAGCTGATGAAAATAATAGCATATTGGCATAAAGAGCACCCAAGGGCAATAAGTTTAGACCTAGAAGAAAATGTACCTTGGCTAAGCGCAAACTGGGTAGAACATCGACCAGCGACACAAGAAGAAATAGATATGTATAACAAAGGTATATTTAATTATTTTATAAAGGAATAAAATAATGGCAGAAAAGAAGCTCACAGTTTTGGAAATATATCAACAAAGAGGCTGGCTAGATAATAAAAAATCAATATGGTCTGCTTCTGACAGGGTTGGAGTAGGTTTAAAGCTCAGAGATATAAGAGAACAAGCAGGGCTGGGAGCTATGTCTGCTATTGATTATGAAAAAGAAAGAGTTGACTGTTCTATTAAAATGGCAGGAAGCCACAGAGAAACAGCTGAATCACTTTATTTTAAGGCAACCGGATTCATACCTAAAGAATTTAGGTTTACGGTTATCAATGTTTGTTGTGATAACCGATATATAAAGGCTCAGGGAGAAACAAATCAAGAAATAATGAGCGACAGGCATTTACAAATTGTTGATTTGTGCCGTGGGCTTGATTATTTAATTGAGTTCTTTTTATTTAGAAAAAAATCATTAATGGGGGAAAATAAATGAAGTTTGAACAGAATGTTGTAACAATTTCAGAATGGTCTAAACAAGAACAGCCGGAACTTTGTGTTGAAATACAAAGAAAAAACCTAGAGCGAAAACTGAAGGATGTTGAAAAAGCCGAAGGAACACCACGCTGGGCTGATAAAATGGCGGAGGCTTATATTGCCGCCGCTATTATGGCTGGAAGGTTTGTACAGACAACAGGGAAGGTGGCTATTTGGTATATGGAAAGTTACCCTGAATATGAAAGAATAAGAGAAATTGTCGATAATAAGATGAGGACAGAATATGTTTAGGCGGTTAATTATGAAGCTTTTCTTCTGGCAGATGAAGAAAGATATTAAAAATCTGAAAAGAAAGGTAATAAATGCCAAGCGTAAAAGAATTAGATAGGCTTACTCAAGAATTAAGCCATAACCAACTATGCAGAGTATGCGCTAAGGTTTTTCATACTTATAAAAGCGCAGATTGTATTCATCACGTTGAGCCCAGAAATAATTTTATTTTGCGTTATGATATTGTGAACTTAATTCCTATATGTAATGATTGTCATAGGTTAATTCACGATACAAACAAGATAAGAGATGAGGATTACGTTGCAAAAGAATGCCTTGCATATATAAACCAATATCGCAATAAATCATATAAGGACTGGTTAATATTTGAAAAGCAGATGACTGAAGAAGAATATTTTAAGGAATGTAAAAACAACTTAAAACAATTAAAAAACAAGTATTGTGGATAACTTAAAAAATAGTTATTGCAAAAATGAATCATTTTTGTTATAAGAAGTATCAGAATGGAAATAGTGTCGATAGAGGCATTGTTTTCCTTCCAATATGCGGAATCCGTTAGAGCAATCTAGCGGATTTTTTTATTTTTACCTCAGTTTTATTCATAATACTTCCTATCTATATAAACCAGTCCAAGCCCCTTACCGCATAGAGGGGTTTTCTTTTATGAATAAAATACACACTAACAAACTTACGGAGAAACATAATGTACGCAAAAATACAAAAAGACTTTTCTCAGCATTATTTGCTGATTGAAGGGAAAGAAATAGAATTATGCCCTTCTTTTGTAAACACCGATTCTGATACATATTATGGCGGAATAGTAAACTGTTTGCAAAAATATGATGAAGAAAGAAATAAAAAATTCAGAGTTGGTGAATACCTCTGGGAAATTTTTCGTGAATATGATTGGAATACAAAGCCAGTCACCTCGGTAGAAATGGATATGCCTCACCGAGAAGATGCTATTTCTTCTTGGAATGGCGCAAATATAAAAGGAATTGTCGTTGACGGTCAAAGATATATTACTTGCGGAAGCATTTATATTTTAAATGACAAAGGGCAAACAATTCAAAAAGTATAGGTTATTTAGGTTGATATACAAACACAAGCCCTCAGAAATGGGGGCTTAATTTTTAGGAGAAAAGAAATGGCATGCAAAGGGAAAAAAAGAAAATAACTTTCATAAAAATACCAATCTTCAATCAAAGAATTTATTTTACTAATTGGAAACACGCAAAAGAAAATAATAATGTAGATATAGACTTATATGAGGCTATTTGTTACACGGATAAAGACGAAAGGATTTGTTTTTGCTGTGATGAAAGTCCAAGAGATGATTTATTAGTTCACGAAAGTCTGCATCTTGCAAATTTTATTATTGTTAGATGTTTGTTATTTGTAACACCTCAGCACGATGAGTTGACAGCGTATTTAACAACATACATATACAAAAAAGTAAAAGAGCATTTTAAGGACGGAGCAAATGTCTAAAGAGCAAATTAAATTTGATAAGCGTAATTATCGCAAACACAACGATAAAAACAAAGAACTCATAAATGAAATTTGGCACAATATAGAAGGATATGAGGGACTTTATCAAGTAAGTAATTACGGACGTGTAAAATCTCTTTCAAGGCCATATAAAAACCAATATGGAGAATTTGGAAACAAAAAAGAATTTATCAAAGCTCAAAAATTATGCTCTTTTGACAGTTCAACAAAAGAAAAAAGCGGTTATTTAGTTGTAAATTTAGCAAAAGATGACAGAGGGAAATGGGTAAGAGTTCACAGATTGGTTGCACAAGCGTTTTTAGAAAATCCATTAAATTTATTAGAAGTTAATCATAAAGATGGAAATAAATTAAACAATAATGTAGATAATTTAGAATGGGTGACACACGCACAAAATTGTATTCACGCTTGGCAAAATGGTCTACGTAACGAAAATGAACAAGCAAGACGATTAAAGATAAAACTCAAAAATCAAAAATTAAAAAACATTAGTAAAGAAATGGTGCTTGACATTTTCAAAAATTGTATACTTGGAGATAAAAGCAAAAACGCTCATCATTTTGCGGAAAAATATGGAATATGCGTACAAACTGTTTGTAACATAAAATCTTTAAAAAATAAAACATATAAAGATATTATTGCAGGAGGTATGGCATAATGAAAGAAATTACATTAAAAGACATAAAACACGATACAAGAAACTATCGCAAACACGACAAAAGAAATTTAGATTTAATCAAGAAAAGCATAGATGAAGTAGGGTTTGGAAGAAGTGTCGTTATTGATAATAATAATGAAATAATTGCCGGAAATGGTGTAGTAAGTCAAGTTGATAAAGATACAAAAATAAAAGTTGTAGAAACAGATGGCTCAGAATTGGTGGTTGTAAAAAGAACAGACCTTGCCACAGATGATGAGAAGCGTAAGCGTTTAGCAATTATGGACAATTCAGCTTCAGATATGTCAGAATTTGACATCGAATTATTACAAGCTGATTTTGATGTTCCTGATTTGCAAGATATGGGCATTGAGTTTCCTGACTTAATGGATGGTACAAATTATGATGACGAAGAATTGATGAGCAATCAAAATCTTCAAGAAATGCAAACAAATAAAATGTTAGCACTTTCTAAAATGCCTATTGATAGCTACTTGGTAATAAAGTTTGATGAGAATATGTCTAAAGCAGACTTTATTGAAAAACACGTAAAGGATTTTAACCCAGATAGCGATATAGACGTCAAAACACAGTTTTGTACGTGGGCATTTATGAAGAAAGACCCTCTTGATGATTAATGAATATCCGATATTTGTAATTAGCTATAACAGAGCTAAAACCCATACAACAGCCAAATGGCTTGCTAAATATGGTGTAGACCATTATATGGTTATTCATAAAGAGCAATTAGCTGATTATAAAAAATACCAAACCCCAGAAATGCAGAAACATACAACGTTCTTGGAGTTTGACGATAGTTACAAGCTAAAATATGAAACTTGTGATAACGTTCCCCACAGGGTGCAAAACGCAGGAAGTGGTGCAGAGCGGAATTTTGCTTGGGATTATTCCATAAAACTAGGAGCAAAAGCTCACTGGTTAATGGATGACAATATGGCGTTTATGCATATTGTTGGTGTAAACCCCAAAGGCATATATGTCCGAAAGAGATGTGAGAAGGAAGATTTTGTAAGTAAATTTCACAAAGCAGAGCATTTTTTCAATAAATATGAGAACTTACTCCTGCTTGAGCTTACTCAAAATGATTTCTGCATAAACTCTACCAAATTAACATATGCCTTAAACACACGCTGTTTTAGCTGTAATTTAATTTACAATGATATGCCGTTAAGGTGGCGTGGTCGTTATAATGAAGATGTTATTTTATCTACTGACGTTATGGTAGCCGGATATTGCATTGCCTCATATCACGGTGGCGTATTAAAAAAGAAACAATCAACAAGAAATGCATCTGGCGGAAATCACGCTGTTAAAGCTGGAGATGCAAATAGCTTATATCAAGATGGATTTGATTATAGGAACTCATCATTAAAGAAAACAAACCTCTTGATAACAGTATATCCTAAATTTTACAGAAAAGTTGTAAAATATGGGCGTATACATCACGAATACAATAGAATAGAATTAGCCAAGATGAATGGCAGACTGCAACTTATCCCTGCAAAGGAATATGGTTGTAAAAACATAAAGCAAAAAGATTTTCTTAAAGTAAAACATTTTAGGATACCACAATGAGAATATTGGTAACAGGTGGAACAGGCTTCTTAGGGTCAAACCTATGTAAAGCCCTTGTAGACAATGGGGACACTGTTGCCTGCTTAGATAATAACTACACTGGTAGACTTGAAAATATAAAAGAGCTTCTTGATAAGCCTAATTTTACTTTTTTAGAAAAAGATGTAACAGAACCATTAAAGGTAAAAGGAAAAATAGACCAGATCTACAATCTGGCTTGTCCTGCCAGTCCTCCAGCATATCAGGGAAAACATTCAATAGAAACAACAAGGACTTGTGTTCTTGGCGCTTTGAATATGTTAGAGCTTGCTAAAGAGCACGGAGCAACGATATTACAAACCTCAACATCTGAGGTATATGGTGAGCCTTTAGTTCATCCTCAGATAGAAGAATATAGAGGTAATGTAAACCCTATTGGCATAAGAGCCTGTTATGATGAAGGTAAAAGATGTGCTGAAAGCTTATTCTTTGATTATCATAGGCACGAAGGGGTAAATATAAAGGTAGTTCGTATATTTAACACATACGGCGTAAATATGGACAAGAATGATGGTCGTGTTGTATCGAACTTCATAAACCAAGCCTTAAATGGAGAGGATATTACCATTTATGGCGATGGGACACAAACACGTTCCTTCTGTTATGTAGATGACCTCATACGAGGTTTAATAAAAATGATGAACTCGCCTAAAGAAATAACTGGACCGATTAATTTAGGCAATCCATCTGAGTTCACAATGCTAGAACTGGCTAAGATGGTGCTAGAGAAGACAAATTCAAAATCTAGTGTAGTTTATCATCCTATTCCAAAAGACGACCCTACGAGAAGAAAACCGTGCATAGATAAAGCGATAAATCTTCTTGGTTGGCAACCTGAAATAAGTCTTTCTGAAGGGATTGATAAAACAATAGACTACTTCAGAAAAGAAATGAATAAAGGGCTTGTAAGAGCCAAAACAGCAAACGAAAGATAAGCAAATGACACGAGGAAGAAACGCGGAGAGTCTGAAGAACCTTGAAAAAGGAACAAAGTTTTCTTCTAAGATACAACCAACTCCGCAAGCTAAGAGTGAAGGTAGAAGAAGACAGATTGCTGAGGATAACACCATAAAGGCAATATGTAATGCTTTCAGTCAATCTCAAACCCCTGAAAAGGTAATGAAAGCCTTCGAAGAACTTGGATTTGAAGCCGATACAAAGATAAAAGCATTAATTGCAAAAGCAATATCTTTGGCAATGTCTAAAAATGCCCAGCTAAAAGATGTGCTCGCAATGATACAATTCTTGGCTAAATATACAGGGCAGGAACCAGCAAGCAAGTCAATGCTTGTTGATGATGAAGAAAAGGGCATAAATCCGTTTAAGGAATTTTACGAGGCTATCTGTGGCGAAAAGGATTATACAAGATAGTTTTGTCCAAAATGTGTTTTTGAAAATTAAATAAAATCAATAACTTAGTTAAGACCGCTCGTCTATTAGAATACCAAGCAAATAAAGGATTTTAGACAAATGGAATTAGATGATAGTTTCAAAGAAAAATTGTCTGATAAAAAATGGCGTATGAATAATTTATATCAGATACAAGATAGAAACGGCAATAAGATTCCTTTTGTTATGAATGATGCCCAGAATGATTTCTTTGATAATATGCATTCAAGAAACATCATTTTGAAAGCTCGTCAATTAGGATTTTCTACATTTATTAAGATATTTGAGCTTGACAGTATGCTTTTTAATAAGTTTACGGCTTGCGGTACAACGGCAGATAGTTTGGACAATGCTAAGAAATTATTAAGAAAAGTGGATTTCGCATATGAGAATTTAGACGAAGGGCTAAAGTCAGCTATAACACAACGCTTGACCGATTCAACAACATCAATGAGCTTTGATAATGGTTCAAATATTGATGTGGGCGTTTCAATGCGTTCTGATACAAAGCAAATTGTTCACATATCAGAGTTAGGAAAGATTTCTATTCATACCCCTGAAAAATCGGTTGAAATTCGTTCTGGTACATTAAACGCTGTCTCAAAAGACGGTATTGTATTTATTGAATCAACTGCTGAAGGTATGGGTGGACTATTCTATGATATGGTTCAAGAGGCTAAAAAGAACCCTAACCCTTCAAAAATGGAGTTCAAACTATTCTTTTATCCGTGGTGGAAAGAAAAGAGCTATCAGTTAGAAGAAAACATTATTATTCCCGAGAGATTAAACAGATATTTTGCCAAGCTCGAAAATGAGTACGGCATTTATTTAAGCCAAGCTCAAAAGAATTGGTACACAATGAAAGAGAAAGAGCAAGGCGAAAATATGAAGCGTGAATTTCCTTCTTACGTTAATGAAGCTTTTGAGCAATCAACAGAAGGCGTTGTGTATGCTCGTCAACTTGCTAATGCTTATAACTTTGAACAGGTTGGAGCATATAACTTAAGGTTGGATTTACCTGTTTATACGGTCTGGGATTTAGGATACGGTGACAGCACGGCAATCATTACATTTCAGGTGGTTAATAAGAAGGCTCGTGTTTTATGGTATGATGAAGCCTGCCACGAAGAATTGCCGTATTATATAAACATTCTAAATGAGCGTAAAAACAGGTTTGGATTTGCTTATAATAATTGCTATTTGCCTCACGATGGCGAACACGGCTCATTAATGGGCAAAGTTAGTGATGAATTAAGAAAACACGGCTTTAGCGTGGTTATAATGCCACGAGATAGAGAACTTGTGACAGCTATAAGCGAAACAAAGAACTTATTTCATATTGTTGAGTTTAATCAAAAGACTTGTGAGACTTTGCTCAAACACTTGGGTGCTTATCGGTATGAATGGAATGATAAGCTTGGTGTTTGGAAAAAAGAGCCTCGTCACGATGAACATTCTCACGGTGCTGATGCCTTCAGATATATGTTAAAAGCAGTTGAAGGCTATATCATAACCCCTGAAGAATGGGAAGATGAGCAAGAAGTTTATTACGAAAATCGAAACGATGTAACAGGATACTAAAATGGACATTAAAAAATTTATAGGCAAGATTAATATTACTGATTATCTTGATGAAGATGTTTTGGGTAAAATCGGTTCTGATTGCTCGGCTGATTTTAAGGACGACCAGACAGATAGAACTGAGAAGGATTTTAATCTTGAAAAGGCTAAAAAAATTGCTCAGCAGGTTATTGAACCAAAAACATTTCCGTTCAGAAATGCAAGTAACGTCAAATATCCGTTAATTACTAATGCTGTTATTGAGTTCAATTCGAGAGTTTCTCCGTTGATTTGTAATAATGGCGAAGCAGTTAAAATCAAAGCATTAGGTGGAGAAAATGACCTTATTAAAGATGAGAATGGAGAATTTGTAATATCTCAAGAAACAGGTCTGTTCAAAAACGAAAATGAAGATAAGACAGACAGAGGACAAAAAGTCAAAGACATAATGAATTGGATAATTCACGATTTGTCTGACTGGGAAGAAGAAAAAGACAGATTGACATTGGTTTATGCCTTAGCTGGGTTTGCCGCTACAAAGAACTATTTTGATTATGGCACAAGCTTGCCGAAGTCAGAGCTGGTTCTTCCTTTATCACTATATTGGGAAGCCGGAAAGACATTCAATAAGGCAACTCGTAAATCTCAGATTATCTCAATGCCAGTCAATGAAGTTGTCGAGAATATGCGTATGGGCATATTCAAAGACGATGAGGAAGCAATCGCATCTTATAAGGATGAAGATAGCATTGACTTAATTGAAATGCACACACTTCTTGACTTAGATGAAGATGGTTATAAAGAGCCTTATATTGTTGTATTTACAAAAGAAGGCGGAAAAGTATTAAGAATTGTTGCTCGATATGATGAAAGCGACATTTTATATAATAAATCTGGTAAGATTGCCAAGATTAACCCGAAGGAATATTTTGTATTTTATGAATTTATTCCTTGCTTAGATGGTTCGACATATCCGCTTGGCTTATGTGATTTATTACTATTCACAAATGAAAGTATCAATTCTATCACAAACCAATTAATTGATGCCGGAACTCTTTCTAATATTCAAGGTGGATTTATTTCTGGCAATGCCAGAATAAGAGGAGGACAACAGGCATTTACCCCTGGCGAGTTTAAATATATCGACAATGCTGGGTTAGATATTTCAAACACTATTGTTCCATTACCCACAAAAGAGCCAAGTTCGGCATTATTCCAATTACTTGGATTGTTAATTGATAATGGTAAACAATTGGCTATGTTGTCAGATGTTTTATCTGGCGATGTTAATCCGAATATTCAGCCTACAACCTTGTTAGCGTTAATTGAACAAGGTTTGAGTGGATTTAAAGCTATTCTCAAGAGATTACACCGTTCATTAAAGCAAGAATTACAGCTTTATTATGATATGATTTTTGAACATCTTGAGGACTTAAAAAGATTTTATCCTGAGGCTAGATTGCTTCAAGATGTTACAGCTGAAGATTTTAGCCGTGATTTTGTGATTATTCCAGTCAGTGATGAATATTATTCAACCTCGATTGAAAAAGCACAGCGGTCAAACTTTTATATGCAGTTAGCTATGAGTGGTAATCCATTCATCAACCCAGAGGAAGCCACACGGAGAGGCTTAGAAACCCTAGGTGTTGAAAATTACAAACAACTTATGGCTAAACCACAACCGCAACAGCCAGACCCATTAATGGTCGCACAGGCTCAAGCACAATTACAATTTATTATGGAACAAATTAAACGATTGAATGTCCAAAATCAAATTGATTTGATTAAGACTTCACTCGAAAAAATGCGGACTGATAGCGAAGTTGGCAACGATTCAATTAAAACACAGTCCGAAACAGTTAAACGCAGTGCTGAGGCTATATCTGCTTTGGCAACAGCGGAATCAAAACAAGCTGGTATCAATAATCCTGAATATATAAGTCAGGCTAAAGATATGAGCAATTTTAATAACTCGCAAGCAATGGAGAACATGATAGATGAGCAAACAATTGGAAATACTCAAGGACTACTCCCAGAAAGACTGGGAAGCGTTCAAAACAATGGGAATGGGGAAGGTGTTCTTCCAGTTCCTGAAGGACAGCAGGGAGCAGAAAAGGAAGGAATGTCTGAGCTTATTTGATGCCGTAGGAATAAAAGAAAAGAACTTAGAGTTTATAAAACAGCGACAAATGGGTGCGGCAATATGCCAAGAGCTGATTGATATGACTTTAGATGACATTATTAACTTTTATGAGGCACAAGAAAATGAGCAAATTTAGTCCAATTGGAGCAAGAGTTCTCCTGAAATTAATAGAAGTTGAAACCAAAACAGCAGGCGGTATTCTGTTGCCGGACTCTGTTGTTGAGGGAGAAGCCGCATTACAGCAAGATGCAGAGATTATTGATATGGGAAGTGTTGCATTTCAGCACGAAGTAGGCGGTATTATGACAGATTATCCCGATAAGCCAAAAGTCGGAGATAAAGTGCGCATTATCAAATATACTGGTGACCCTTTCGAAATGGAAGGCGGAAAATACCGTATAGTCAATGATTGCGATATTTTGGCAGTAAGTAAACAATAAAAGGAGCAAATAATGGACGACATTTATGATGTTGCAAATATGACCGATGAGGAAGCACAAAGCGAAGCTTACAAACTCGGTTGGAGAAGTCAAGAGGAGTTTAACGGTGACCCCGAAAAGTTTACCGATGCAAAAACTTTTCTTTCAAAAGCGAATAACAATGTTCCAATGTTACGAGAAAATTATCGTAAGATTGAAGCTTCAAACAGGCGATTACAAGAACAGCTTGATAAATTAAGCCAACAAATGGAACAGGCTAACAAGCAGTATGAGGAAGCAGAAGCCAAAGGTTATGAGGCGGCAATCCGTGACATTGAATATAAACAACGCAAAGCCGTCGAAGATGGCGATGTAACACGCTGGGACGAGTTACAAAAGCAAAAATCAGAACTCAAACCAGTTAAACACGAAAGAACTGTACAGCAACCGCAAAACAATAGCGGATTGGTGCAAGCAGACCAAGTTGCAATCGCTGTATTTGAATCTAATAACCCGTGGTTAAGAACAGATGCTGACTTAAATGAGGATATGCGAGGCTTTTTATTAGCTGAACGTGGTAAAAATCCTGATTTACCGATGATTGATGCTTTGGAACGTGCAAAGCAGAGGGTTATTAAGGCTAATCCTGATAAATTTAGAGAAATGCCGAGAAGCAATGCGGTATTATCTAGCTCAGGAGCGACATCAAGCAAATTGTCGTATGCAACATTACCTGCCGAAGAAAAAGCAGTCTTTGACAGAGAATGGGCTCATATGGAGCAAGATATGAAGCTTCGTGGTATGAGTGCCGAACAAATTGAAAAATCTAAAAAGAGCTACCAAAGTTATGCTTTGGAAGCACATAGCAAATAAAAAGGACATAAGATATGGAAAACAGACAAGCAAATCAACTGGATAATTCCAAAGACGTAAAAACTGGGCAAGACAAATCGATGAAGCGTGATAATGCCTTCTATGAATCATATGCAAATATGAGCGCAGAAGAAATTAAAAAGTTGCGTGAAAAACGTAACACAAACAGAGCTTCAATGAGTGGACAGACGTTAAAAACTTATGTACCTGAAAGCTTCAAAAATCCAAATCTTCACTATGAATGGGTAATTTTTGACCCGATTGAAATGGATAGAAGATTGTCGGATGGCTGGGTTATCGTAGAAAATGAGAAATTAGCCAAATTAAAAGGATGTTCAACAACATCTCAGGTTAAAATTCCTTCTGGCGGTAAAACAGCAAACGGTGAGCCTGAACATTTAGTATTAATGGCTATTCATAAGACATTATATGAAGATGATGTTAAGGCTTCCAAAAAACGAATTAAAGAACTCGATGATTATATCAATTCTGGAAAGATTGTTTCTCCTGATGGAAAAACCAAGACAGAAGGCATAGAAGTCAAAGAGATTTCAATCAATTAACCAGTCCTTCCATAAAAAGAAGGACTTTTTTATGGAGAAAAAATAAATGGCAAACTCAAATTCACCATTTGGACTTGCATTAGCTAACGCTAAGAACGCTTATTACAGCGGTGTCTTAACTCAATGCTATGTTCCTGCAAGTGATTCAAATGCTTTATTTATTGGTGATGCTGTTAAATTGGCTACTGGTTCTAACTCTTCTGAGATTTTAGGCCATAAAGCTGGCACATTGCCGATTGTCGCTAAAGTTGCGGCTACTGATATTATTGATGGTGTTATCGTTGGTATTTTACCGAACGGTTCTAGCTATATGTCTGGCAAAAAGCCGGCAAGCACAGAGGCTGTTGTATTCGTTATCTTGAATCCGATGGCTAAATTCAACATTCAAGCCAATGGTGCTGTTACTGCCGCTATGGTTGGTAAATATGCTAAATTATCTTTGTCAACCGCTGGTAATGATTACACAGGTATTTCTGGTATGGCATTAGATGTTGCTACTGTTGATACAGATGCAACTTTACCGTTGAAAATTGTTGATATTGCTAATGATTATCCGCTCGATAGTTTAGGTAATTACAGTGTATGCGTTGTAGAACTCAATCATCCTGTAATTGTTGAAGCTCCGGCAGATAACGGTTAATTATAAGGAGAATAAATAATGTCAGTTACAAATATTGCTGGTACTATTACCACTGGTTCAAGTCCTCGCGCCTTATGGCCTGGAGTTAGAACTTGGTTTGGAATGGAATATGACGAACTCGAAAAATTTTATGATAAATTGTATGATGTTCGTGGTTCTGAAAAGGCTTATGAAATTGCTGTTGAAGAAACAGGTTTCGGCTTAGCTCCTGCTAAACCTGAAGGCGAATCTGTTAAATTTGACAGTGCTAAATCTTTAGGCGACATTTTGACACGCAATATCGCTTATGCTTTAGGTTTCACAATCACTCGTGAAGCTATTGACGATAACCTCTATCGTGACCAAGACAGAGCTTATTCAAAAGCATTGGCTCGCTCTATGATGGCTACTAAAGAATATAAAGGTGCTATGAAATTTGCAAACAATGACAGTGTTGCTGATGGACAATCTTTGTTCTCTACATCTCACCCTGTTATTGCTTCTGGTACATCTGGGGTTCAAGCTAACTTATTATCAACACAAGCCGCTTTATCTATGGCTGCAGTTGAAGATGCTTTAATCTTGGT
>AUXO010733394.1_pt1 | contig 24970 bp, 21 predicted proteins | sample 768731 | NCBI WGS metagenome assembly AUXO01 (sample SAMN02715735, study PRJNA202380) | gut metagenome | biome: sheep rumen | host: Ovis aries | place: New Zealand: Palmerston North | reverse complement strand
ATTCCAACTAAACTAACATTTTCAAAATTAAGTCCTTTAGATATCATTTGAGTGCCAACAAGAATACTATAATTGCCACTGGAAAATTCATTTATTAGTTTTTGATGAGCATTTTTAGTACTAGTAGTATCTGCATCCATTCTCAGTACCTTAACATTATACTTCTTTTCAAGTATTGATTCCAATTTTTCTGTTCCAAGTCCTAAATCTTTAATTGCTTCTTCATGACATTTTGGACATATTAAACTACTTTTACATTTATAGCCACAATAATGGCATGAATATGAATCACTACTTTTATGATATATCAGTGATATGTCACAATTAGGGCATTTATATACATATCCACAATTAGTACAACTTAAAAATGTTGAATATCCTCTTCTATTCAATAAAAGAATTACTTGCTCCCCCTTAGATAATGACTTATTAATTTCTATATCTAATTTATCACTAATAATATAATTATGTTTTTTAGATTCCGCGTTCATATCAACTATTTCAAAAGATGGGAATCTTCCACTAATTCTAGAATCTAATTTTATCAAATGAAATACTCCTTTTTTAGCTCTAGCATATTGCTCTAGTAAAGGAGTTGCACTACCAAGAACAACTTTTGCATTATTATATTCACTTCGTTTAAATGCTATGTCTATTGCATTATATTTTGGCGTTGATTCTTGTTTATAAGTTGCACTTTGACATTCATCAATTATGATTAATCCAATATTTTTAAGTGGTGCGAATATAGCGCTTCTAGCACCAACCACTAAAGATACTTCACCATTCATTATTCTTCTATATTCATCATACTTTTCACCTTCACTAAGTGAACTATGAAATACAGCAATACTATCACCAAATACCCCTTTAAATCTAGCTACTATTTGTGGGGTTAATGATATTTCAGGTACAAGTATAATACCAGTTTTATTTGCCTTTAATACATTTCTCAATAGTTCAATATATACTTCTGTCTTACCGCTACCAGTTACTCCATATAATAAATATTTATCATCTTTACTATTTAATATTTCTTTTACTGCAGATAATTGATTATCTGTTAGTGTTATTTCTTTTTTATCTTCAAGAGACTCTACTACTCTATTTATTTCATATGTTTCTGATTTTACAATATCTTTTTCTATTAATTTATTTATTGAAGAAGTAAACTCTTTTTTTAAATGAGTTCCTTCTTTTAATATATTTAATATTTCTATTTCTTTAGTATTTCTTTTATGAGATAAAATATATTCATCAATATCTACATTTTTATTTAAATATACTTTAGTTTCATATTTCCTATTGATATTAGTTTTTAAAGATGCTTTTAAAGCTTTAGGAAGCATAACTTGATAACAAGATATTAAATTGCATAACAAATAATCACTCATATATTTACCTAATTTGAGTAACTCTTCATTTAAATAAAAATCACTTTCTTGTATTTTTATTATTTCTCTATATTCTAATGATTTATCCATATTATTATGTATTTTTAATACAAATCCTTCTACCGTAGAAGAACCAAAGGGGACTATTACCTTGTGTCCAACTTTAATAATATTAGATAGTTCTTTTGGAATAATATAATCAAAAACTTTATTAAGTGATTTTACAGAATATTCAATAATTACACTTGCTAACATTAAATACCTCTTAAGAAATAATTATTTCTTTTTTCATATCCCACACTACTACTAGGACCGTGACCTGGATATATTTTAATATCATCATTAAGTTTCACAAATTCTTTTAAACTATTAAACATTATTATTTCATTTTCATCATCATAATTACCAATAGTTTCAAGGAATACAAAATCTCCAGTAAACATAATATTCTCTTTTTCAAACAGAAAAGAACAACTATCCATAGTATGTCCAAAATTATTAATTTTTTTAAACTTAAAACAATCTATTTCATTATCGATAGAACTTTTATAATCATATATTTTAGCAGATTTATATTTGTTTTTTACTTCATCTAATGCTCCAATGTGATCAAAATGATAATGTGTAATTAATATTCCTAAAACTTCTAATTTTAGTTTTTCGATTTTATCAATTATTCTTTTTCCTTCATCACCAGGATCAATAATTAATGCATATTTGTTATTATGTATAATATAACAATTTTCTTCTAAATCACCAGTAACCAAGCATTCAATTTTTAACATATTTCATTACCATCTTCATCAAACATATCAAGCAATTTATCTAATCTATTAATAACTTTAAATCCTTTAGATTCAAGTTCATTATTAAATCTAACTGGTATTCCACCAGCTTCTCTCCATTCTCTTAAATTGCTAGAAAAATCATCCACAAGGATAGCTCCTTCACTATGTACCATTTTGGTTTTAGATACTTTGCCTGGAACAATGATAATAGTTATATTATCTTTAAAATGATGACGTAAATATTTTATTTTTACAATTGCTTCATCTAATGAATGAACATGAGAAAGAAAACTGATTTCGAATTTTTTGCTATTTAATAATTTATTAATACAATTAACAGAATCATTTAATATATATTTATCGTTTACTACTTCATTATAATCGAAATTAGCAAATTTTTGTATCTTTTCTTCTGCACTTCCGTTATCAATTCCGCCCTTATCTATACCAAGTTTTTCATAAAGTGGTGGAATATCATCTAATACAACACCATCAAAATCAATATAAAGTCTTCTCATAATACCTACCTCTACTACAAATATAATAAATTGTTAATAAAATGTCAAATATTACTGTCAAGGCAAAAAAAAGAATTGATATTCAATTCTTTTTTATTATTGTTCAACAAAGTATAACACATCTGCCCCTGTTCTATGATCATGGGCATATCCTGGCCCTTTTAATGAATCGGCTGTTTTTCCTTTTGCAAATGTTGCAATTGAACCACCACCATCAAACAACACACCAGTTTGACAACCATATTCTAACATCTTTTCTTGAATAAATTCATAACTTGTAGGGTTGTTTTCTCTCATGTATTTACCATTTCTATTTGGAGGTACCATTGTAGTGATGACAACATAATTATTTTTATCAATTTGACAAAAGCCATGGTATTGTCCACCCGAATTAGCATTCGTTGCCTTAACACCATTGTTAATCAAAATAGGTCTCCAGGTAAATGTATCTTTAATTCCATCGCTTTCAATGTATTCAGCTATCCTGTTGTTAATAGAAACTCTAATGTTTTTATTATCATTTCTACTCATTTTATAATATTTAAATTCACCGTTCTTAGATATTCCGTATATATATTTGTCACCAAGAGATTTAGAATAATCATCAGCTATTGCATTACGTAATATTTTTCCATTATTTTTCCAATACTCAAGTGCAGGGCTATTTTTCCATGATGATGGTGCTTTAGTGTAAAATCTTTCACTAACCATTGGACTTGCGTTTACTCCAAATAATCCTTTTGTGTCATATTTTTTAGTATTTATTTCATTATTAATTATTTCATCTGGCTTCCAAGTTTTTCGTCTGCCATCTTTCCAATTTGAATCAACTGGTGATATTGCAACTTTTATTTGTTTTTCAAAATTCTTTACCCATATTTGAGAAATAATAACTCCATTATTATATACTTTTGAGCCACCAGTATTAGCTTTATATGGTCTTTCTATATAATATTTCAAAGTTGGACTTTCATATTTACAATAAATATCATATTGACCATTATAATCATAATTTCTTTTTCCTATAACAGTTGAGCAATCATTAACCAATGTTTTTGAAGTTAGCTTTAGTTTTTGCGTTCCCAAAGTTGTTTGCTTTTCTTTCCATCTTGCATAAAGAGTAATTACATTATTTTTTATACTATATTTGCCATTTTCGGCATATGAATCTAAATTAACAAAGGTCCAGTTAGTTTTATTACTTGCAGTTTTATATGGAGACCATTTTTCAAAAGTATATCCATCTTTAGTGCATGCATTTAGTTTTGGAATGTAAACTGTTCCTTTTTTAAATGTATCATCCTCTATAGTTCCTGTACCACCATTGCAATTATATTTAACAATAAACGTATCTGTTGCTAACCATCCAGCATATAATGTTATATCGCCTTTAAGATCATATTTTCTTGTGCTTGTGCCAGTGGACGAATAATATTGAATACCAGTTTTAAAGTTTTTATTATCATACCATCCCATAAATATATGATTACTCTTTGTGGGCGCTGTTGTACTTATTTTAGGCATTGTAGAATTATATGAAGCTTTAACAGAACTACTTTGCCCACCTGTTCCTCCATTTGCATTAAATGAGATTGTATAGGTTGTGACTTTGTTTAGTTCCCAGCCAGCATATAGAATTGTTGTAATAGTTTTATCATATGGTCTAGCACTACTTCCGTCTACATTATAATACTTATGTCCTTTTGTATAATCAGAATTGTCATACCATCCTTTAAATGTATAGTTACTTTTCACTGGTACTGCTGCGCTTATTTTAGGCATTATAGAATTGTACATTACAGTTAAATTTCCTGGCTTAGTTCCGCTTCCACCATTCAAATCAAAACTTACAGTAAATGTTTTTGGTTTCCAACCTGCATATAATGTTATATTAGATGTTTTATCAAAGTTTTTAGCTGATGCATTCTTATTTGTATAGTATTGGCTTCCTTTTGTATAATCTACGTTATCATACCATCCCGTAAATGTATATCCAGTACGTGTTGGAGATGTTGTACTTATTGTTGGCATTTCTTTACCAGGAGAAACAATAACATTAGTACTTTGTCCACCTGCTCCTCCGTTTGCATTAAATGAGATTGTATAGTTTTTGGCCTCCCATTGTGCATAATATGTTATAGTCCCACTTGAAACAACATTCTTAATGCTTGAATTTGATTTTTGAATAGAACCACTATTCCCTTTTTTCCATCCTATAAATATGTAACCTGTTTTTTTAAATCCATTCTCTTTTAATGTACAACTATTATCATATTTACATGTGTGACTTGAGGTATTTCCTGTCCCTCCATTTGAATTATATGCTACAGTGAATGTATTTGCTTTCCAACCTGCATATAATGTTATAGCATTCATTTTATCAAATTTTTTTGCTGATACATTCTTGTTTGTATAGTATTGGCTTCCTTTTGTATAATCTACGTTATCATACCAACCAGTAAATTCATATCCAGTACGTGTTGGAGATGCTGTACTTATTGTTGGCATTTCTTGATTTGGAGTTGCTTTAATAGAACTACTTTGTCCACCTGTTCCTCCATTTGCATTAAATGCAACTGTATATTTAATTTCTTCTACTGGATTAATTTCTGGTACTGGTTTTGGTACTTCAATTTGTTGTTTTTCCCAACCTGCATATAGTGTTATATCACTATTTTTAATAAAGATTCGACTTGCATTTCCATTTGAATCATAATATTGGCTTCCCTTTGTCCAATCTGTATTGTCATACCATCCCATAAACTCAAATCCATTTTTAATTGGCATAGTTGAACTAATTTCAGGTAATTCTTCACCATACGTAGCAGTAACTGAACCATTTTGGCCTCCAACACCTCCATTTGAATTAAAAGTAATTTTATATTCTTTTATTTCTTCAATTGGTTCCTGCGTTACTTCTAAATCAACTTTTTCTTCTTCAACTTTATCCTTTAACCATCCTGCATATAAAGTTGTGTTACTTGCTTTGTCAAAGTTTCTTATACTTTCTCCTTTTTCGTTATAATACTGTTTTCCCTTATTATAATTTTTTTTGTCATAGAATCCTAAAAAAGTGTATCCTGTCCTCTGAGGTAGCGTTTTTAAATTATATAATTGTCCTTCATATTCTACTTCAATTTTACTTATATTACCTATTCCACCATTCATGTTGAATGTAATTATATGTTTTTTCTCTGTCTGTTTTTCTTTTGTTGCAATTTTATCAGTTAAATATTTAGGATATAATGTTATCTCATCGCTAAAATCCCCATCAATATCTACTTTATTATCATCAGAATCATACCAACCCATAAATTCTGCTTTAGGATTAGATGGCTCAATTACCATGCAATTAATCTTTTCATCTTTTATCTTACATTTATAATCTTCATAAATACCATCACTATAACTAAATGTAACATACTTTGCTTCTTCTTTTTTTAAATAACCTTTTTTAATGGCAAATCCAGTAAATCCTATAGCAAGTAATAATACTATCATAAAAGCAAGAAATTTTTTCATAATACATTCACCCTATTTTCATATATAATTATATAATATTAATAGCAAAATAAAAAGAAGAACTAGTCTTCTTTAATATATTCTCCATCTAATGAGAAACTTTTGGCATCAGTTATTTTTACATTAACTATTTTTCCAATTAGTGATTGTGGACCCGAAATATTTACAAGTTTCATGTTTTCAGTATATCCACATACTTTATTCTTATCTTTGTCGCTTGGTGATACAACTAAACATTTAACTATTTTATTAAGCATTTTTTGATTTGCTTCATTACTATACTTATTTACAACTTCATTTAATCTATGAAGTCTATCCATTTTAACTTCTTCACTAACTGTTTCTTTCATTAATGCTGCTGGTGTATTTTCACGAGGACTAAATGCAAATGTAAATGCTCCATCAAATTTGCATTCATTTACTAATTTTAATGTTTCTTCAAAGTCTTCTTCAGTTTCTCCAGGAAAACCAACTATGATATCTGTAGTTACACTAGAACCCTTGACTTTAGAACGAATCAATTTATAAAGCTTTAAATATTCTTCACTAGTATATCTTCTATTCATTAATTTTAATATTTTATTACTTCCAGATTGAAGTGGTAAATGAATATATGGCATTACATTATCTCTACTTGCTATAACATCAACCATTTCTTCTGTAAAATCCCATGGATGTGAAGTTACAAATCTTAATCTTTCAATACCAGTATCAGCAACATCAGAAAGTAGATTCGCAAGTGTATAATCTTCATATAAATCTTTTCCATAAGCATTAACATTTTGGCCAAGTAATGTCACTTCTTTATAACCATTTTTAACAAGTTCTTTAACTTCATCAACAATATCTTCATGACGTCTACTTCTTTGTGTCCCTCTAGTATATGGTACTATACAATAAGTACAAAATTTGTCACAACCATATATTATATCTACCCACGCACTATATTTACTATCTCTTGAAACTGGTACGTTTTCAACAACGTCTCCTTCATAACTAAGTACTTCAATTTGTCTTTTTTTTGTATCTATTTTCTCTTTAATAATTGAAAGTAAATTATCTAAATTATGAGTTCCACATACAAAATCAACTTGTTTATATTTATTTAATAATTCATTTATTACTACTTCTTCTTGAGCCATACATCCACATATTCCGATTAATAAATCCTTTTTACTTTTCTTCATATGTTTTAAAACGCCTAAATAACCAAATACTTTATCATGAGCATTTTCTCTAATAGCGCATGTATTCAAAATGATTATATCTGCATCATTAATGTCATCAGCATTTTCAAATCCAACACTTAAAAGCATGCCTCTTATTTTTTCAGAGTCATGTTCATTCATTTGACATCCATAAGTCCTTACGTAAAATTTCTTGCCTTTTCCAAAGTTTTCTAAATTACTACTATAATTAGTATATTCAATTTTTCCTTGATGTCTTTTTTTGGCTTCTAACATATTTGGTGTTTTCATATAAATCACTCCGAGACATATTATATCAAAAAAAAGAATTTAATAATATATTAAACTCTTTTAATCTTTATTTTTTTAAATTTTAATAAAACAAGAAAAACAATAAATACTACTATTAATAGTATATAAAATATTCTAAATACTATTCCAAATACATTTACTTTTAATGATCCATCATATTTAATATCTATTTCATTTAATAATTTTTCACCTTTATATATTTTAACAGTTCCCAAATACTTATCTTTTTTATCAAAAGCAGATATTTCATCTAATCCGGAATAGTCATATATAAGTCCATCTTTATCAAAATTATTTTCTAAATAATAGTAATATTCTTTATCTACTTTAATATTATATGTCTTATTTCTTGAATATTTTGCATTTATAGTTGTAATTATATCTTCTTTGTTTATTATGTCTTTTAATGAATAATTTTCATCATAATATTTATATGTCTCAATAGTTTCATTAATATAAGTTGCATCTTTATTATAATTATTAAGTGTTACCATCAAAAGATGAGCACCATTAACATCAGATATAGAGGCAAGACATCTACCTGCTTTGGATGTATAACCAGTTTTCGATCCAATTATATATTTATCATCGTATTTTGATACAGTTGCTTTAACTGTTTTACCACTTGTTAAAGTATAACTTTTTGTAGTAAATATTTCTCTAAACTTTTTATTATTTAATGAGTATTCTAATAATTTAGATATATCATATGCACTACTATAATTATTTTCATCTGTAAGTCCTATTACATTTGAATAGTGAGTGTTAACAAGTCCTAATTCATTTGCTTTGTCATTCATAAGTTTTAAATATTTGTCATAACTGCCACTTATTGATATAGCAAGAGCATTTACTGCATCTGCTGCACTTGGAAGAATTGCTGCATATAAAAGATCATTGTAAGTGTACACTTCGCCAACTTTAAAGCCAATCTTTGCAATATCCCATGTAAGGCCATCCAACATTTCTTTTTTAATAGTTACTTTTTCATCAAAATCTTCTATATTTTCTATTGCCACAATAGTAGTCATTATTTTAGTTAAACTTGCTATTTGAGTTTTATCATTTGAATCTTGTTCTTCTAAAATATTGTTATTATCTAAGTTATATAGAATATATTTTTCACTTGTTAGTTTTAAATCAGAAGCATTTACACCCAATGCAAACAAAAAAAAGAAAATAGTTATACTACTTAGTTTTTTTAGCATATTTTTTCTTTTCCTTCATCATAAATTCTGTAATACTTGTTTCTATAGCTATAGCGCCCTCTGGAGATAAATTCGATATGTATATATTTTCTTTTATTGTGTCTATTTCCACATCACTCCATATAAGTCCTTTTCTTACCTTCAAATCATTATACATATCGGGTGTTACTGCAGTAAAAAAGTATCCCCAAAATAATCTTTTTTGACCAATCATTATTCTTTTATTTGTTAAAGCAACTACACATGAATTAACAAACATTAGTGATGGAACATTCTTTTGTCCACAAAACGCAAATAGAACTCTTTCATTTGGATTTAAATGTTTTTCAACCACATCTGCATGTTTTTTTAATCTAAATGCGACTGTTCCAGGATATTTTTTCTTAAAATCTTTTACTATATTATAAACGCCCATTTTATCACGCCCTTATATAATTATTTTACATTAAAATATATTAAAACTCAATTATATATTATTAATAATATTTTTAATTATGCTATTAATTGATTCAATTACAAAATTATAATTATTTCTATTAAACTCATCTATTATTTCTTTTGTATCTGCTTTTATTCTAGCTGCAATATCTAAATTAAGATTATAATTATCATATACAAACACCATAGAATTCATAACTTCAAGAAAGTTATTCATAATACTTGGAGGTACAACTGATTTATTTTTAGATGATATTCTTTTAACAAACATCATGGTTGCTTGCTTTATAACTTTTGTATCTTCATTTTTTTTAACATAACTAAAAATAATAGATTCATAATTTTTAAGCATCTTAACATATTTATATAAAATACTACTGTTTATTTCGTATAAACTATTAACTAGGTTTTCTTCTATATTTTTATTAATTATTTTTTTATTAACAGGTATTTTATATTTTTCAAATATATGTACTAGTCTTAAATTTAATCTATTTTGATATGCTGCAAACAAAAAATTATTATCTTTGATAATATCATCTGCATTGTTTTCAATTTTATCTCCTATACTATTCATAACAATATTTTATCAAATATAATAGACATGTGTAAATTAGATACAAAGGTTTTACACGTACTTTACAGTAAATAAAAAGCGAAGTTACTCGCTTCTTAATGCCTCCACAGGATCTTTCTTCGCTGCCTTTCTTGATGGTATTAATCCACCAATTAAAGTAAGTATTATGCTTAATACTATCAATATAATTGATGCCATCATAGATATAGTTGCATTTATATTTATGTTTTCTGTATATTTATGAATTATAAAATTAATAATAGGTATTAATGATAATGTTATACCAATTCCAATAACACCAGATAGTAATCCAATAATAAATGTCTCAGCATTAAATATTGAAGATATATTTCTCTTGGATGCTCCGATTGCTCTTAAAATTCCTATTTCTTTTGTTCTTTCAATTACAGAAATATATGTAATAATTCCAATCATTATTGATGAAACGACTAGTGATATAGAAACAAATGCAATTAAAACATAACTAACACTATTGACTATCTTTTTAACTGAGCCCATAAGTATTCCAGTTGTATCTGTATAATTAATTACTTTATCTTCCGATTCGCTACTCTCCATTTTTTTATTATAATTATCTATAAAATCAACAACATGTTCTTTTGAATCGAAACTCTTAAAATAAAATGCTATAGAACTAGGTTCTTCTATATTTTGATATCCAAGTGTTACTAAGTTAGCCTTAGCATTTCCTCCACTACTCTTTGTCATCGCACTCATTATTCGTTTAAGTTCATCTTCAGATAAATCAAACTTAAATGCAGATGCTATTTTAGCAGGATCAACATCAAATGCATTTCCTAAGCTACTCATCAGTTTTCCTGTTAGTTCTCCTACTTTAGTTAATATTTCCTTTTGCATTACTGCTTCAGTCATTTTCTCTGCCATTTTAGAAGATGCTGTTTTAACTAATGCTTGTTCCATAAAACTATTAACAGTAGGTTCAACCACTGCATTCATTATTAATGCTGCTGGATTAGATTCATCTTTTGTATATGTTTTGTCCTTAGTATTATAAACAGTAATATATCCTTTTAACATTCCAGATATTAAACTAGAGTAAGTACTCTCAAATACACTAGAAGGAACTATATATTTATTTTCTAAGTTAGATAAAATACTTACTGCTTTATTGCTTTTTATATATTCACTAACTATATTATCTACATCTTCATTATAAATAATTGGTATGTTAAAATTAGATAATTCTTTTGGATTCTCAATATAATTATTTATGATAGATGTCGCTATTTCTTTTAGATTATCATCAAAATCTTTTTTGGCTGGACTTATGTCTGCTGTAATAGATGATGATATTTCATTCATATAATTTGATGTTGTGCTTTCAATATCTTTTTCATCAATTTTTACGTTAAAAGCACTTGATAATAAATCCTTATCTACTTTAATTAAATCTTCAAAATCTAAATTTGATTTAGTTTTATTACTATCAAAATCAGTATTAGAAAATACATCAGTATTTTTATTACTTAATTGCTTTTTAACAACATCCGTATTTTTAGAATGATCAATAATATATTTTGTTAATTTAGAAGTATATGCCATTCCATTTTGAAGTGCCATTGATGCATTTCCATCTTTAGAACATACAATACCAACTATTTTTAATTTTGTTGCTTTATCATATAGATTCTTCATATATGATTCATCTTCGGACATATCTTCATATATTTTATATTTTGAATTATATTTATATATATCTGTATTATTAATAAGTCTTAAATCCACATTCATTAATTCTTCATAAGTAAATTCAAATGGTTTATTTTTAACATCAACAGTTTCACCTGCCATCATTTTGTTAACCATATCATTTAATTCTTCTGGGTCTCTAAGTCCCAAATAATAAACTAACATATCAGCAATAGTATGTGGTTCAGTTAAAACAATAATTAATTCATCATAATTTTTAGGCCAAGTACCAGCAAGTACTTCAAAGTTTTCTTCTAACATTTCTATGTCGTCAGTCATCTCTGTATAAATATTAGAATAATTAGAATAAATACTATTTCCAAATGATGAAAATAATGTACTAGGATTTAATTGAACAATTTTTTTATTATATTTTGAATAAATAAGTGGACTAACACTATATCCATAGTGTATAGATGAAATATCATTCTCGACAATTTTATAATTGTTTTCTAAATATTTTTTAAAATTCTTTAAATCATTTTTACTTACATTACCAAACATAGAGGAAACAAATTGTCTTTCATATACTTTATCTTCCTCCATTGTATCATCTTCTTTTGATCCCATCATAGATAATAACATTTGAGTCATATCAGCATTATCTTCATATATAGTTAAAGGATAAGATGACAATGTATCTTCTTGAAGCTTATCTATATAATTTTGAAAACCAGTAGATAATGCTAATATTAAAGCAATTCCAATTATTCCAATTGAACCTGCTAAAGAAACTAAAACAGTTCTTCCTTTTTTAGTCATTAAATTATTAAAAGAAAGAGATAATGCTGTTAAAAATGACATAGTAGTTTTACTAACTTTTCCACCATCTTTTTCTTTTGAAGATGTATTATATGGATTAGTATCAGAAGTTATTTTTCCATCTTTTAAAGTTATTATTCTATTAGAATATTCATTAGCTAAATCTGGATTATGTGTTACCATTATAACTAATTTATCTGATGCTATTTTTTTAAGTAAATTCATTATTTGAATACTAGTCTCAGAATCAAGTGCTCCAGTTGGCTCATCTGCAAGCAAAATATCTGGATTATTTACTAGCGCTCTAGCTATTGCAACTCTTTGCATTTGTCCTCCAGATAACTGATTAGGCTTTTTATTCATGTGTGCTTCAAGACCAACTTCTTTTAATGCTCTTTTTGCTCTTGTAATTGCTTCTTTTTTAGAAATTCCAGATAATTTTAAAGCAAGCACTACATTTTGTAGTACACTTTGATGAGAAATTAAATTATAGTTTTGAAATACAAAACCTATTCTATGATTTCTATAACTATCCCAGTCAGAATCTTTATATTTCTTTGTAGATATTCCATTTATAATTAAGTCACCATTTGTATATTTATCTAGACCACCAATTATATTTAAAAGAGTTGTTTTACCACTTCCAGAGGGACCTAAAATAGATGCAAATTCATTTTTTCTAAAACTTACATTTACATCATTAAGAGCTTTTTGCTTTAAATCTGCTGTTTTATATACTTTTGTTATATGTTTAAGTTCTAACATAGTTATCCCCCTTTCATTTAAGTAAATTGTATTTTAACACAAAATATTCTTTTTTTCCATCACTTTTCAATAAAATTTAATACATCTTTATATATTAACTCTTTATTAGTTTCAAACATTAATGCATGTCTCATACCACTATATAATTTATACTCTATATTAGAATAACCAATATTCTTTAAATAATTAATACTTTTTAAGTATAATTTTTCATTCTTTATAACTGGATCATCAGCACCAGCAATAAACAAGATTGGTAATTCTTTGTTTTTTAAAGCCCAACCATTTTTAGAATATACATCATTTAACATACTAGTTAAATTAATAAATCCATTCGTTGTAAATATAAAAGAGCAATATTTATCATTAACATATTCATTAACATATTCTTTATCTGTTGATAACCAATCTTTATTATTAACTGGTAATCCAGATAAACCATTTAAAAAGTTACTTCTATATTTTTCTCCTCTAATCTTGCTATATAGTTTTGATAAGAAGATTCCAAACTTAGCAAGAGGATTTATACTAGGTGATCCACATACTATTAATTTGCTAATTTCATAATCATATTTTTTAATATATTTACGTACTACCAAGGATCCCATGCTATGACCAAATAAAATTAATTCTTTATTTGGAAATCTATTTTTAACATATTCAGATATTTGATGTAAATCTTCAACTATATATTCTCCTTTTTCATCATTCATATAACCCAAATCATCATCACTTATAACACTTTTACCATGTCCTCTATGATCATTAATAATTGTTACATAACCCTTTTTAGTAAAAAATTTCATAAAGTCATAATAATATTCTTTATGTTCGACCATACCATGAGAAAATTGAATTATTCCTTTAACTTTTTTAGGAATAAACATCATTACATCAATCTCTAATTCGTCACATTTTGATTTGATTTTAAAGTTTTCTTCTTGCATATGTATCACCCATAATTTATTATACAAAAAAAGAACAAACATTCAAGTTTATTCTTTTAATTTAATATTTATTATTAATTTTGATGATACATATGATGTAATTGGAATTATTAATATAGATGCAATAAATGCAAGTAATAATTCTATTACACTTTTAATAAATGATTTAGATACTTCTAAGAATGGAAATGATACACTATAAAACCACATAAAAAATCCAATAAAACTACTTATTACTGCAAAATATAATGTGTTTATTGTAGTGCTTAATATATCACGTCCAACATTCATACCAGATAAATATAATTCTTTTTGATTTATTTTTTTATTATTCTCATATACTTCATTCATCGCAGAACTTACTGATATAGATGTATCTATTATTGTCCCTATAGTACATATTAAATACATTCCAATTATTACATATGTCATATTATAATTAATGTCGTGTGAATAATATCCTATACTTTCAATATCTTCTACAGGGAATCCTTGTATATTTGAAAAATAGCCAATTAAGAATGTAATTAATAATACTAAAGATAAAACTATCATAATAGATATAAATGAAGACTTTGTTTTAACATTTGATCCATTTAATATAAATAATGTTATTAAAGTTGCAAGCACACATACAATAACAGCAAGAACTATTGCATTAATACCGATTGTCATAAATCTAATATAAAGCATTATTAAAAATAGATTTAAAAAGAATGTAATAAATGTTTTAAATCCTCTTAGTCTTCCAACAACAATAAGAAGAATAAAAAATATTAATGAAAGTAACTTAACCATTTTTACCCTCCTTTTTTCCTTTTAAAATAAATGTAGAAGTATATAATGAAATTGGTATAGCAAGGACAATACTAATACAACTACATAGTACAACTATCAATTCTATTTCACCATAATAATTAATTGCTCTAATTAAAGGCATATTATTTTTAACTGCTAAAAAAGTAAGTGGTATTATTGGAGTAAAACATGTATATAACATTACATTTGACATAGTACCTACTATATCTTTAGATATTTCTCTTCCTGATTTAATTAATGCTTTTCTTCTAATATTTGGATCTTTTATTATTAATTCATTTAATGAAGAAGATATGGTTATTGCTATATCCATAATAGCTCCCAGTCCAGATAATAAAATACATACATAAAAATAGTTTTCATAATCTCGTACATATTCAATATAATTCATAGTCCATATACTTACATCTCTGCCATGTATTTTAATAACTAAAAATGCAAATCCAAAAGAAACAAATAGAGACACTATACTAGATATAATCGCTGAAAAAGTTTTCTTGCTCTTTCCATTTGTTATGTATAAGGAAGATACTATAAATATTATAGATACTAAAATATATAATAGTAATAAATTTAATCTCTCAGCATTACTTTGAAATACAAATATAGCAAGAGCAGATATTACTACATTAACAAATAAACTTATTAAAGTTTTAACTCCATATTTACCACAAATAATTATTATTAAATCAATAAATAATATTAACAATATCGCAATATATTTATCTCTTTTAATACCTATCATGGTGAAATGTTCGCCATCTTTAGTAGTCAAAAAAATTTCACTATTTTTCTTTATCTGTTCATCAAAAACACCAGAAGTTGATGTCATATTACTAATAGTAATTATTTTATTTTTGTATTCTGTATTCTTAATCACTCCAGTTATTTTCTGATAATATGTTTTTTCATAATCTCCACTAGTAGTTTCTTCTATTTTGTTAATTTTTAATATTGGATTTTTATATAAAAAATAATCATTATAAACAAAAACAATTAAAATAATTGATATACTTATTATTAAAATATTTTTAATGCTTAGATACTTTTTCATATAATTATTCTACAATATTTTAAATCAAAATAAAAGTCTAGTTAACTAGACTTATTTATATCTATCTTGTCATAATAAGATACTCTTCATATGTAACATTCATTTCATATAGTTTTGTTGCGACCTCTTCTCCAAAATATCTAAAATGCCATGGTTCAAATTTATAACCTGTTATAAATTGTTTACCTTTCATATATCTTTCAATAAATCCATATTTATATGAATTTGCTTTAAGCCATGCATATTCTTTTGTATTTTCAAAATGCCTTGATGAAGACGCAGTGTTAATATCTACTGCAAGTCCTGTACTATGTTCAGAATGCCCAGGTCTAGCAGAATATGTATCAGCTTTTTTAACACCATCATTTTTTACATATCTATTATATATTATTTTTTGAGTTGAATAACTTCTATAAGCAGAAACACTCCATAATTTAATTCCATCTTTTTTAGCATCATCAACCATTTTTCTAAAATGCTCAGCTGCCTCTTTATTGAGTGAGCCATTTCCATATCCACTACCCAATTTTTCTAAATTAGCATTATAGTTCTTATCATGATAATTATATTTGTTTACAAGAATTAATTTTCCATCTTTAACATTTGCTTTTTTCATATTAGTATAAAAATCATAATCAATGCCAATCTCAACATATAAAACAACTTTCTCAGTAGTATATTTGTTCTTATTATAATAGTTTTGATATCGATCTATATTTGATATCACAAAATAAGGAGATTTTTTAAATTCTAGTAAATTATTATATTTTTTATTAAGTAAATATTTCTTAATCTCATCTAATTTAAACTCACCAATTATTCTATTAATATAATCAATATCATAACCAAGTAAAATTAAGTCCTTCTTATACTTGCTTTCTTTAGATGATATATCTTCTCCATATTCACCATTATATTTTTCTAATGCATATTCGGTTTCTTCTAAAGTAAACATATCATAATTAATAAGTTGCTTTTTTAATTCCTCTTTGGAAAAAGCAAATAATTTCATATAATTAACTAAATTTAAATATGCATTATTTTTAAAATTAATATTCAAATAATTGATTACAAAACTTTCAACTTTACTATCATAATTTAATTTGGATAATAATTCCTCTTTAGAACAATTAAATATTTTTAAGTATTTATTAGCATCATTTATTGCATTTATTTGAGTCTTTGTTAATGTTTTAGCGCTTACCACATCAGAGAAACTACCATATACTTTTTTACCATTTATTTTTTTATATGCTCTTACTTTATAATAATAAGTTTTATTGGTTTTTAATTTAGTATTATTAAATGATAGTGTACCAGATTTTTTAATTGTTTTAACTTTAGACCATTTTTTATTATTAGTACTTCTATAAACTTCATATCCAGTAACACTTACTTTATTCCAAGATATTTTAATATTAGTTTTGCCTACACTACTTATTTTTAAGTTTTCTACTTTATTTGGTACTACTTTTTTAGAAACTATATTAGATGTAGTACTTTTTTCTTCATCATATGAAATAACTTTATAATAATATGTTTTTCCGTATGTAAGATTATTATTTATATAACTGTTCTCTGTTATATCTACTATTTTACTAAATTTTCCTTTTTTAGATGTACTTCTAAGTATTTTATAACCATTTACATTTTCATTATTATCCCATACTAAAGTTAAACTATTATTATTAGATTTTTGGACTTTTAAATTAGTTATATCTAATTCACTAGCTTCTACTTTAACTATAATTATTATTAATAAAAATAATATGATTAATTTTTTCTTCATTAGTACACCTCAAATAAATGTTGTCATAATTTAGATATAATATTCCATACTATATCAGCTTTTTCTTTATTACCCTCAACTGATACCACAAAGTTATTATTTGGCTCAATATATTCATCTAATTCAAATGTTACATCATCTTTATAATAAACTAATCTGTTTCGAATAAGAGTAATATCTTTTTTATATTCTAAAAAATTTAATATTGATTCTGCATCTTTTATTATTTCAAACTCTAAAGCACCACTTTCTCTTCTTTCAATTAATGGACCAACAGATAGTTTATCTTCTTTAAAATCTAAATATTTTTGTTCCTTATTACCCATTTTATTTATAGTTATTCTAGCTATTGTATTATTGTTTTTTCTATAAATAGTCCTAGTTTGAAAAATCTTATCTCTTAATTCATAATTATTGTTCTCACAATAATCAATATATTTATTAAGACTATCTACAACCATTGAATATTCATATTCTTTCATATTATTTAAGTTCACAATAATCCTCTTTCAATGCTTTTCTTACCATATCTTTAGCACTTAAATTTTCATTATCTAAGTTATCGATATCTAAATATCTAACTTCATAATAATTATTTTCACTCATTCTTTCAAGTTCTTCGCCACCAAGAACAGGAGTTCCTTTTACTCTTTTAGCGTGAAAAAAATATTGAATTGATTTTTCATCTTCGCTTTTACCCACGTATCCTAATATTTCGATATCAATACCCATTTCTTCATTTACTTCTCTTTTTACATTTTCATATAAGTTTTCGCCTTTTTCAAGACCTCCCCCAGGCAAAGAATAGTATTCATGAGTAATACCATCTATAACTTTTCTTCTAAAAAATACCAGTAATTTGTTGTCTTTAATGATAATTGCTCTTGAACTGATTCTCTTATCCATAATAGTCACGCTCCTTTATATATATTATCATATTTTTATATCAAAAAACGAGTAAATATTAAAATCTACTCGTAAATCTATATCCTTTAGATGGGAATTTAACATAATTCCTAGGATTTTCATATGTACTTCCCTTCATTATTCCAAAGTGAAGATGAGGACCAGTTGTACAATAGTCATAGCTTTCTCCACCACCACTTTTTCCAATTATAGTACTTATGGTAACATAATCATTTAATTTAACACTAATTGAATGCAAATGCATATATGCAGATGTATATTCCTTACCTTTTATCCTATGTTTTACATATACCTTATTACCGCCACAACTTGAATTTCTTTTATTAGGGTTTGCAACTCTGACTATCTTAGTTACTATTCCAGGTGCTGCTGCGTATACGGGGGTATTTGTTGGAGTTCCAATATCTATACCATTATGCATTCTATAATAATGGAGTGTTGGATGATATCTAAGACCATATTCACTAGTGATAGTTCCACTTTTTAAAGGCCTTACAAATCCATCAGCGTATGGAACATCTATACAATCAATTATAGGCGTTGTATCTTTACATCCCCTATCTTTATATATTTTTTCATAAGCAGCCACTTCTTTCTTACTAGCCTCATAATCAGCTTTAGCGTCTTTATGATCATCAACCAAATCATCCATTGTTAAGTTATATTTTTTCAATACGTCATTTAACCTATCTATTGTATTTTCTGATTCGTCTATTTTATTTTCTAAATTAATTTGTTCTTGTTTATTTTCTTCTATAAGATTATGCATTTCATCTATCAATTCATCATTATATTTAGTTAATTGTTCAACTATAGAAGAACGATATATAAAATCAGTAAATGTTTTTGCTTCGAATACATATTCCAAATACATATTGTTTTCATCCATTACTTGTTTAAAACTTACTAACTTGTCTATTTCTTCTTTTTTACTTTCAATTTCTTCTTCAAGTTCAATTACTTTTTCTTTAGAATCTTTAATAGATACTTCATAATCATCTATTTCTTTTTCAATATTCTTTAAATCATTTTCGATGCTTTTAATATTGTTTTTAACTTGATTCTGTTTGTTAGTAACTGAATTAAGCGTTGCTTTATCTTTTGCTAATTTATCTTTTAAATCCTTTAATGATGTCTTATTTGAAGATGCAAAAACATTGCACATCATAAATGAGCATAAAAATATTGTAAGAATTATTTTTGCTATCTTTTTCATATATACACCACTAACATTATATCAAATATTATTACCATATATAAGGTATTAATCTATATTTTACTTTTTTCATGTAAGATTTATATCCCTTTAAATCTCTTTCTAGAACAATTTCTTCATTCTTTATTCTTTTAACAATAATAAATGGATAAATAAAAAATATTATAAATGATATTGGAGAACCTAGTATTAAAGGCATTGATAAAAATAAAGTTAATGTTATTAAATACATAGGGTGTCTTACTACTCCATATAAGCCAGTATCAACTATCTTTTGATTCTTTTTAACTTCAATTGTTCTTAACAAATAACTATTTTCTCTTAATACTTCTGCATATAAAACATATGAAATTATAAACATAATAGAAGATATAATAACATATATATTAGGTAATTCCATCCATTTGTATCTATAGTTTAATCCTGCGATAACAAAACCAAATATAAACATTAAACTGCTTATTATTAATACTTCTTTTTGATCTTTTTCTTTTTCTTTTGCATTTAATCTATTTTTTAATAATACTGGATTTTTAATTAACATTACTATTCCAGCAATAAACATAGGAATAAATAATAAGCCCATAAATAGCCATCCATTATAGTAGTTAAATGAACCGGCAGGAATGAATAATAAGATAAATACTAATATTAATCCAATTAAATATTTAGTTATAGCTTCTAAAAATAATTTCATACCATTCACCATAATAATTATATCATAACAAAAGAAAAACAAATATTTTTATTTGTTTTCTAAATATTCAACTAATTTTTTATATGAATCTTGATTCCAAAAACTCCATCTTTCATTATCTGGAAAACATCCTAGTGTTTTTTCTTCTCCTTCTGGAATAAAAACAAAATCCCAACTCCATCCGTATGTCCCTGATTTCTTTATATCTATTTTTCCTTTTGTTATTCCTTCAAATACAACTGCTTCTTTTCCGGGTTCGCAATATGCAATTACTTCCTTGAAATATGCACTTCTGTCATCTATTCCTTCCATTAATTTTAATAATCCGTCTACACCAATTGTATCATCTGCGTAATGAGTATACACTCCAGGAAAACCTTTTAAAGCATTAACAAATAAACCTGTGTCATTTTTTAATACAGCTTTGCCCAGTTTTTCACATGCCCACTTAGCAGAATATTTTGCCACTTCAGTTACGTCATCCGCTTGTATTTCCGGTGTTTCCATTTTAATATTATCAACTTCATATCCGAGTGGTTCTAAAATTTGTTTTGCACTATCAAGTTTAGCCCAATTGCCAGTTACATAAGTTATTGTTTTTTTCATATTATTACTCCTTATAATATCTTGTATCAATTAATTGATATGATTCATTAATTAATTCTATAATTCTATCATCATTTAATGTATTATTTAAAATAATAGAGACCCAATCTTTTTTACTCATATGATATGCTTCGAATATTCCTTTTATTTTTAATACATTTTCTATTTTGCTTCTAGAACATTTTACATTTATTATTTCTACTTCTCCATTGCCATCTTCTAATTTTGATAAATCAATATTCATAATTATACCGAACCATTTTCTATTTTTAACATTTCTATATATAGCACACCCTGGATATTTTTCCCATAAGAATTCTGGATCAACATTATATTGGTCTTTAATATATTTGCTGATTCTATTTGCCTGATTGCTTATAAAATAATTAGTTTCAAAACAATTATTTCTAATATCAATTAATATATTTTTATACTCTTCTCTTATTTTATTTACAAATTCTCCAGTCATTTCTGTTCTTATATTTGTATATTCTTCATTAGTTTCATTATCAACTATTTTTCCTTTTACTGTTCCATCAGTTTTAATTGTGATAATAGCATTAAATTCTCCACCATGAAAATTGCATTCATATATATAATGTTCATTTTCTTTTTTGAAACCATAACTGATTAGTTTTTTTATTATTAAATGAGTTCTTTTAAATATAGCATTTTCTATATTCATAATAATCATCCTATTCTATTTCAAATTCTACCCAAATATAATACATATCATCTTCGCTAACCGGAGTATCTGAATCGAATATTACATTTTTAACAAGTCTATATAATCCTTTAGGAAGTTCTCCATAATCACAAGACCAATCTTGTTTTAATTCATGTGGTTTGCCAACTTCAGCAATATATCCTATATCAGTAAATACACATCCATCTTCAGTTGTAATATCTATTTTTTCATAATCACCAATTTTTGAATTATACTTTTCAATCCAAAAAGCTTCTCCATAAGTAATGTCATATTCACTATTTAATGTTATTACTACAGTAGCGCCTGTTTTACTAAGAGATCCTTCTTTAATATAAATATCCATTATATCATTTAAGTCTCTATCCTTTAACATCTCACAAGTCCCACCATTTTTCTTAACATAGTCATTAATTACATTAAATATTTGATGTGCGTCCTCATATTTACCTAGTCCTAATATATCATTAAAATATGAATCTCCACCTTCAGCAATTACTCTCCCTGTTAACTCTTCATAGGTAATACTATAGCCATGCTCTTCACCATATAATTTACAATGTATTGTTTCTTCTATTTCTCTTCCTGTATCACTTCTAAAAAGATTTCTATATGCGATAAGCAATATAAAATATAATAATATAAGTGCAGGTATACCAATTAAAACCCATTTAATTATCTTTAATATTAATCCTGCCAGTTTTTCAGTATTTGATACCTTTTCTACTAAAATATTTTGAATATCATTATCAAGTAGTTCATCAATACTTACATTTAATTCTTTTGATAAAAGTTTTAATTGTTCTGGATTTGGAAATGTTTCTCCCAATTCCCAATTACTAATAGTTTGTCTTGTTACATCTATTTTTTCTCCTAATTGTTCTTGTGAAAGACCTTTTTTCTTTCTTAATTTTAAAATATTATCTCCTAATTTCATAATATCTCCTTTCAACAACAATTATAGTTTAATTATATTTAATAATCTATCAAATATCTTTGGAAATGTGTCAAAGATATTTAACATTTACTTATAAATAGATTATACCATAAAAAAGATTGAGCAAATTACCCAATCATAAAACTTTATTTTAATTTTAGTTTCTTCAGTTCAATCCAAACAAGAGGTGATACCATAGATTCTTTCAATGAATCTATATCATACCATTTTGCTCCTAAAGAGTCTTGACCATCAGCATCGTTTTTTAAATCTTTATTTTTTAAACTAACTTTATAAAATATGCCTATATGGTGCATATTCTCCATTTCTTCATGGTGTAACCTATCAACTACTACTGATTCAGCATCAAATAATTTATATGATTTAACATCTGCATTTAATTCTTCTTTTATTTCTCTCTTTAATGTTTCTTCTGGCCTCTCACCATGTTCAAAACTTCCACCAGGCAAATCTAATTTTCCAGTATAAGCACCTCTTGATTTTAATACAAGTGCAATTTTCCCTTCTTTAATAATTAAACCGTAAACTCCTAAGTGCCTCTTTTCCATATTTAACCTCCAATATAAAATTATTATTTTAATAATTTTTCAAATGCATTAGCATTTAATATTGTATTTCACTTGTTGGAACTATTATAACAGGTCTAATTCCATAGAATTCAGTATCAGCATAACTAGCACCTTCATCCCAACTTTCTTTCCAAGGATAGGCGCAACTATTCTGTCGACACTCACCAGAATAATAATGAATACCATCATACATCCATTCAGGTAGCCAATTATAATTTGTTGTATTCATATCATTTATAGTACTTGCGATTGCTGCTATCTTAGTTGACTCAGAAGCACTTGATAATCCATTGTCTTCTAACAAACTATATACTAGCCCAACATAAACAATTTTATCATCACTTGTTAGTTTATTATAATCCCAAACATTTGATAAATTATATGTACTAATAGCATTTTGAACTCCTGATTCACCAAGACTATTAAAAATTTGTGTTTTTATTTGGTTATATACAGTTGGCCCTAATATATTGAGCGTTCTTTTAACCCCATCTTTACGATTTACTGTTGAAACACTATTAATATCAGCTTTTCTTATTAATTCGGCAGAAACATTATTTACTCCAAATCCTGTTATCACATCTGCATATTTTTGTACATATTTATATAGATTTGAATTACTATCATATACATAATGTATGTTATTAGGATCTCCAGTTGGACCATATGCTGATTTAAAATCATCATTAGCAGAGTCATACCAATATGGACTACTTGAAAAATATGTTGGTGTATATGTATCTGTTTGTACTGGATTAGTAGTTGATAATGTAATGTTTTTAGCTGCAAGCAATCTTACATTATTATTTACTACTCTTATTACATAAAAATGCTCTGTTCCACATACAACTTCTGATCCTGCTTGATTTATACTTCCATTTACTAGTCTGCATCCTTGTTGTACACTATCAGTTGCTCCTGAACATGAAATTGTTATTTTATTATTTTCATCTATCTCTGATACTTGTTCTATATTTTCTATTGATAAACCAGGCCCTTTATATGAATATTGATAAGTTCCATTTTCTGCATAGTACTCTGTTATTTTCCCGGATTCATCTAATTTTACATAATAATTGATTTTATGTCCTCCAGATAATTTTAAATTATTTGGACAATTATCACTACACTTAGCATATTCTTTTTCACTTGAGTCAAACATTGAATCACTCATCCATTGTGTCTCAGCTGTTCTGTAAATATTTTTCAATTCGTTTGTAAATGTATTCTTTTTTGCTTCTCTGTACATACTAAGTACATTTGGTAATGCCACAATTACTAGAATGGAAAGTATAGCTATAACAGCTAATAATTCAACTAAGGTAAAACCTTTTCTATTCATATTAGTGCCTCCAATTATATTAACATATAAATTATAGCATAAATTGAAAGCAAATTAAAAGTTCCTATTAATAGGAACTAATTAACTAATGGTCGGGAAGACAGGATTTGAACCTGCAACCCCTTGGTCCCAAACCAA
>AUXO017810445.1_pt1 | contig 24994 bp, 18 predicted proteins | sample 768731 | NCBI WGS metagenome assembly AUXO01 (sample SAMN02715735, study PRJNA202380) | gut metagenome | biome: sheep rumen | host: Ovis aries | place: New Zealand: Palmerston North | reverse complement strand
AACCCCACCAAAGGCTCTGCCTTTGGAATCCGCTAAAGGGATAGTATCCCTTTAGAATCCCCGAATAAATGATTTCAGGCTTTTTTTGACACTCTCAAGGGGACGGCTTAATGCTGTCACTTATGAACAAAGAAAAGGACGGCATCATGCCGTCCCTTCCTTTGTTGTGGTTTTATGAGAGAATTGGATATCGTGGTTTATTTTGCCGCTGTAGGAACTGCGGCGAGTCTTTCAAAATACTCCTTGGAGTATGCAAGGTATTCGTTTCTGAATGTTTCGTCGTTCTGCTTTATCTCGTGGAGATAAGCATGGAGATTGGTCTTTTCGTCCGTCTCGATGAGACAGCCTGCGATATTGGAGCAGTGATCGGAGATACGCTCCAGATTGGTGAGTATATCCTGGAATATATATCCCAGCTCGACTGTACACTCGTCGTTCTGTAAACGGCGGATGTGACGGTTTTTCAGCTCGGTGCTGAGGTTGTCCACTACTTCTTCAAGAGGTTCGACCTTATGAGCAACGGCAAGATCGTTGCTGATATAGGACTCGATAGCCTTGTTGATATTCTCGGTTATCGCATCGTTGATTATCTTTATCTCGCTTACGCACTCGGCTGAGAAGCTGATGCCTTTTTCGTGCATTTCCTGAGCCGATTCCACAAGGTTAACGGCGTGGTCGGAGATTCGCTCGAAGTTTCCGACGCAGTGCATCATTTTTGAAACACGGCGGCTGTCCGCACCTGTAACGCTCGCTTTTGATATCTTTATGAGATAGCTGTTTATCTTATCCTCGAACTTGTCGATGATGTCCTCGCGTTCGATTATCGAATCGGCTGTCTCATCGCTGTATTCGGAGGTGAGAAGGTTCAGGGCATCTATGATAGTTTCCTTGGTTATTCTTGCCATTTCGTCCGTAGCACTTCTGCAAGCCTCAACAGCTACAGCAGGAGTTTTCAGGAAGCGCTCGTCAAGACCTGTTACAACGCTCTTGATCTCAGGTTCTTCGTTCTTTCCGTCGCGGATGATGATCTTTGAAAGGGCAACGAGCTGTTTAGTAAATGGAAGAAGGATTATTGTGGTTGCTATATTGAATATAGAGTGCATAACAGCAATGCCGACGTATCCGACGGTCTGACTGAATATGCTGAGCTGTACAATATGCTGCAGTATCATAGCAACAGGAAGCAGTATCAATGTACCGAGAACTTTTATAAGTATGTGTATACAAGCAACTCTTTTGGCATTTTTATTAACACCGATACTTGAAATAAGAGCTGTGATACATGTACCGATGTTAAGTCCCATGATTATTGGAAGTGCCATTCCATAGGTAAGTGCGCCTGTCTGAGAAAATGCCTGTAAGATACCGACAGAAGCAGCTGAACTCTGGATAATACCGGTAAAGCCTGCGCCGACAAGAACACCGAGTATAGGATTATGGAAAGCAGTGAGTATTCTCTGGAATTCGGGAGAATCTGCGAGCGGTGCAACCGAATCGGACATAAGAGTCATACCTGTCATGATTATTGCAAAACCGACGAGAATTCGACCGATGTCCTTTTTCTTATTTTTCTTTGCACCCATTATCAGTATAACTCCGATAAGAGCGACCAATGGTGCGAAAGAAGAAGGCTTCAGCATTTTAACAAATGGGTTTTTTCCGTCTACGCCTGCAAGACTGAGTATCCATGCTGTAAGAGTAGTTCCGATATCTGAACCGAAGCATACGCCTATTGTTTGTTCAAGGGACATGATTCCCGAGTTAACGAATCCCACGAGCATAACGGTCATAGCCGAAGATGACTGGATAGCTATGGTAACGCCCATACCGAGGAGAATAGCTTTGAACTTGTTTGAGGTCATTTTTTTCAGGGCGACCTCCAGCTTACCTCCTGTAAGCTTTTCAAGACCTGTGGACATAACGTTCATTCCGTAAAGGAAGAAGGCGAGTCCTCCGAGAAGCGTGAAGATGTTAAAAATAGAAAAACTTTCGTTCATACCATGAACTCCTTTAAAAATATATTATTATTCCTTTCAGTTTTTATTATATCCCTCTTTCGGGAATAGTCAATAGAAATCGGAAGGGTTTAACTTAGATTTAACATTATAGGGGCCGCTTTAGCACTCTTGTGGATCGAGTGTTAGCACTCGCACTTGTAGAGTGCTAATTTTCATCTTTCTGTCACAGTCCCATTATTATTCGCTCATATAAGCGCAGTATCATATAATCACCGAAAGGAAAGGGATGATACCAATGGAAAACGGGTATGATAATGAATACAAAGGAATAATAAACATAAAATAAGTATGGCTGTAAAAAGCAGTTTAAAGTAACTGGAGGTATGATTTATGTATGGACTTTCACCATTCGGAAGAAACGGATTCGATCTTTTCAACTTTATTAATGACCTGGATAAACAGTTCTCGGATACAATGCCTGTAAACTCCTGCAGGACGGATATACGCGATGAAGGCGATAAATACGTTATGGAAGCGGAGCTTCCGGGCTTTGAAAAAAAGGACATCAAGCTTGATATAAACGGTTCTTATCTTGTTATCTCGGCACAGCACGAGAACACAGAGGAGAAGAAGGAAGACAGCGGAAAGTATATCCACCGCGAGCGTAAATTCGGTTCTTACAAGAGAAGCTTTGATATCTCGGATGTTGATGCAGAGGGTATCTCTGCCGAGTATAAGAACGGCATCCTTATTATAGACCTTCCAAAGAAGAAGCCTGAAGAGCCTGTTGCAAAGAGACTTGAAATAAAGTAATGAAAATGCCCCTCGAAAAAGAGGGGCATTCGTTTTAACTATTGTCATTCAAGGACTATATCCTCGAACTTTCCGCGTATTGCTTTAACAAGTTCGGAAGGGGAAAGGTGTATCTGAGTTCCTATACGTCCGCCGCTGATATAGAAAAGCGGAAGTGCTTCAGCCGTATTATGTACAACGGTCATGAACTGCTTTTTCATACCGATAGGAGTACAGCCTCCTCTTACATAGCCTGTTACCTTGGTGATGTCCTTTACGTGAAGAAGCTCCACGGACTTTTCACCTACGCTCTTTGCGGCTTTTTTCAGGTCCAGCTCCAGAGCTACCGGAAGCAGGAAGCAGTAATAACTGCCTGTTTTGCCCTGTGCAATAAGAGTCTTGAAGGTCTCATCGGCAGGCTGACCGAGCTTTTCCGCAACGGTGATGCCGTCGATGAATTCATCACACTGGTATACCTGTATCTCGTAGTTTATACCGCTTTTATCAAGAAAGCGCATTGCATTGGTCTTGAGTTCCTTTGCCATAATTATACCTCCATACAGAAACGGCGGATAATAAAACATCCGCCGCTTTTGTTTTTATTGCTCCGCCAATTAATTCTTGAAGAATTATAGCGAAGGACAGGCAGCGAGAGGCAAGGAAGAAAGGCACAGGAATACTGTCGTATTTCAAGACTTTCTGACGAAGTATTTCGCTGTCTGGACAAGCCAGAAAATTCAAGAGTTAGTTGGCGGAGCAATATTTATTGCATAGTCATAAACGAAAACGTCTCTATAGCTATTATTGTGAATATAAGCGTTGCGAAAGTGATCGCAAGCATCAGGAGAAGCGCAAGTATCATGTTCAGAGGACGTATACCTCCGAAGGCTGCGGCGCGTTCTTTGGTTATATTGCCGCCGCTGCGCTTTTTCATTCTTTTCAGTGTGTTCACAGCAAAGCGGAAATACAGCCAGTTTCCGAATATACACATCAGGATTCTCAGGGCAAGCTCAGCAACATTGCAGATCTCAATAAGGTTCTTGATTATGGTGCGGTTTGCATAGAGCGCCTCCATAGTACGGACAGAGAACAATGCAAGGGTGCTGTCCTCCATGCCTGTCTTTACGAAATAGCTTACTGCCGCAGGTATGCTGAGAACGGTCATAAGGACGGCTGTCGCAATGGACCAGCCCCACATCCTTCTGTTTGCGAAATAAAGCTGAGGGAAGAAGAAGCACAGCACGTTGAATGAGAGCTTTGTGCCGATATCCTTCATTCGTTTGAATATAGGGATATAATAAATGGTATTGGTATCCACGAAGTTTGAGACTTCCCTGATAGTAGCGCCGCCCAGGTCCTCATCGGGATTGAAGCCGAGGTACGGCCTTGAGATGCCTATACCGACCTCATCGGCATATCCGTCAGCGGACGTATCATCACCTGTGCTTTTATCCTCATTCAGGTATCCGCCGCAGTGTGAACATCGTTCCTGATCTGCGGGATTCGGGAAGTGGCACACAGGACAAACAATAAGACGACTGTTGATGCTTTTCAGCGGTTTTTCACGCTGCCACTTTCCGCCTTCGCCGTGAAGAGCTTCATTGGCACACTTTTTTTCCTTATTATAGCACTCTCTGTGATGCGGAGAACCGCATTCGGGACAAACAACTATATCGTCGCCCTGTACGAATAACCCACCGCATGCAGCACATCTTTCACCGAAATAGTCCATAGTACCCTCCTTCCGATAATATTCGTTCTGAATATTATTATACCATGATATGAAGTATAAAATCAAGAGGGAACTACAATAACGTATAGAAATTTATTTACAGCTCAGGTCATTTTTTTATAAGTTTGTATAATATGGATATAGCTCCGCACATTACACCTGCAACAGGCCATACCACCCAGCTGATATCCCATCTGCCCGAAATGAAGCTGAAAAGCAGGTATCCTGCTGTAATAACAGTCCAGTAAAAACCGATAATCAATCCAATCTTCTTATCAGAGCGGTTCTCTTTTTCTTCCCTTGTGAAGCCGCCTTCTTCAAGGAGCTTTTCATATCCGCCGTTTGTGATGCCCGTATGTACGAAAAGGAAAACTCCGCAGGCTATCATTATGAACATGAGCGCAGGAACAGAGCGTACTGCGGCGCTTGCAGAATCGAAGTTATCTGCGATTATAGGCGGCAGGAAAGCAAGGATGCAGAGTATTACACCGATAACTGTATTGCGGATAGAAACCGGTCTGAACTTTGTCTGTTTTTCTTTTACCATGCCCGATACACCGTATTCAGTGTCTATGCCTTCCTTGATAAGGTAGTCATAGGGATCCATCATCATGCCTGATACGATGAACACTCCTACGCTTGAAGCGATCATAAGCAGCATTATTATAACAGCGAACGTATCTGATTTACAGTTCAGACTGTCGGATAAAATGGGAGCTATAACGGAAAGGATGATAACTGCAACTCCTGCAGGCACCATTAAAGCTCTTTTGCGGTTGAGTTCAAGGAACTTGTTTGCTTCTTCCATGCTGACATGGCGGAGAGGCGGTTCTGTTTCTTCGGGAGCAGCTTCAGTGGGAGCTTCCGCAGCAGTTTCTATCTCTTCCTTTAATAGGTAGTCTGTGCTTACACCGAATATCTGAGAAAGCTGGAGTATTCTGTTAAGGTCGGGAGTGGACTGAGCACCCTCCCATTTAGAGACGGACTGTCTGCTTACTCCGAGTTTTTCTGCAAGCTCCTCCTGAGAGAGGCCTGCCTTTTTTCTTAAGTCGATGATCTTATCTGCGAGTATCATATATTTTCCTCCTTTAGTCTGTGGCTTGACCACTGTCCATATTATAGCATATCAGGCATTTACATTCAACCAACTCTGCTTTTCAATTTGTCAACCGGCGGTTGCATTGCCTGTATTTCGGGGAAAATCAACTGTACATCTCAGTTGATTGCTAAGCGCTGCGAGATATCTGCGGACTGTTTACCGCAATGCTCCAACAGCAACATTGTCTATATTTCAAACTGCATATTCTGCAAAGTTTGTTGATAAAACATCTTGAACTTGCAATCCAAATCGTGTATTATAATAGTGTATTGCACCGATGCTATCAGGTGCAGGAACAATAGGTCCGCAAGGCGGACAAAGTCAGAAAGAGGTAGATCATGAAAAAGCTCATATCATTTCTTGTAGTCTCGGCTGTATGTGCTTCGTTTGCTTCGTGCGGAGACTCAAAAAAGAATAATTCTGATACATCAGACAAAAACGGAACTTCGGTTTCAGACGGCGACACTTCATACGCAGATGACGAGGAGATAGTTTACGAGGATAAGGTCTTCCCGAATGACGGAGATGCATACCTTGCAATTGTCGATAAGAAATGGAGCCTTGAATACTGGGGACGCGACGAGGATGCACTTGCTTATTCAGCAGGAACTGTTCCGATAACCGGCAACGGTGATTATTCCGTAAGCATAACAACAAACACCTACGGCTGCCGTGAACAGGCTTCGGGCGGAGATCCTCACGCTGATATCAAGGGAGAGGGACTCTCCTTCCTTGCTGTTATGATAAAGGAAGGCGAGACAAAATATCCTGATGCTGTTATAACAGTAAACTCCGTAAAGGTGGACGGCAAAGAGGTCGCTATGACTTCAAAGCCATATACATCATCCGATGACGGTAAGGATACAAGAGCAAATATTTTCAATACATGGGTAACAACTCCCGCAACAGATGCAAGATCGACAGAAGGTCCGCTGTATGAGAGCGGCAATCCGACAGATTTCTGTAAGGACTACTCGGCACTTGTGGTAAATGAAGAGGATTTTGCTTCATGGACGGATATACAGGTAGATTTTACCGTATCGGGAATAAACTGATATAGCCAACAATACATTGATAATGGAGTCGCTTTCATGGGCGGCTCCGTTTTTTATATAAAAAAGTACGGGTAAGGAGAAATTCCTTACCCATACAGCGGTTATTGACTATTCATTACTTTATGGTTTCAGGGAGTGATTTGATGATTTTAGCATCAAGATGCTGTATTGCAAGAGCATCAAGAGCTGTGATGCCGTCGCCTGTGTTGCAGCAGTCAGCGTTTATCTGTCCCTGAGCACTGATTGGATACTTTTTGCTGTTTGCAATGTTCTGGAGAATGAGCAGAGCATCGGAAAGTGTTACGTCTCCGCTTTCATTTGCATCGCCGTAGATAACCTTTCCTGTTGTAGTTGCGGGAACAGGTGTTGCTGTAGTAGGAGCAGCTGTAGTCGGCTTTACTGCGGGAGCTGTTGTCTTAGGAGCGGAAGTCGGCTCAACAGTGGGAGTTTTGCCGTCGGAAAGCTTGCCGCAGATGATTCCGCAGCCTACAGTTGACATGTAAACATTACCGAATTCGTCCATATCACCAACGAGGAAGTTACCGTTTCCTGTACCGCCGTAGAGGTGATCCTTGTTGATGCATACCCATGTTTTGCCTGCGTCTGTTGAGCGGTAGATACCGTCAACATCGTCCCAAGTGGGTTTACCGTATATGTAGAGGGTGTTCGGACCGCCGCTCTTTTCGGGAGCGCCGTAGCCTACACATTTTGCATATGCAACTGTTTCGAGCTTTTCAGCCTTTGTACCCTTTTCTGTTATGATGTACATACCGTTCCAGCCTACAGCCATAGCGATAGTGTCCTTTGTGATGTAAGCGAGATCACCTGTATGGTCGCACTGGTCGTATTTGCCTATCTGGAGCTCCTTGAAGGTAGCGCCTGCATCTGTACTGATGTAGAAGGAGTAGTGTGATTCCTCAAGAGTAGGCTCTGTCTTGTTGGGATCGGAAGCCCAGTAGTCGTTGTGCTTTATGCCCGAACCGTAAACTATCTTCGGATCATCGGGATCAACGAGTGTGTATGTGGACTTTGAACCGTCGATACCTGTTGATTCCTTCCATGTCTTGCCGAAATCGTCTGTATAGGATACAGCAGCGCCGCCGCCGTTGGACTCGATTATGCGGTATTTGCCTGCTGAAACTTCAGTAATAGAGATCTTTCCGCCGCTGTAAGCGAAATCCATTTCAGTCCATGTCTTGCCTGCATCCTTGCTGTAATAGCCCTTTGCGTTGTTCTGTGAAACACGAGCCATTATCTCGGGAGCTGAAGGACAGTAAGCGATACCTGAAGTTGAACCCATATTCGGAACATACTGCTGAGGTATCTTTGTTACATCGGTATGGATGAATCCGTCATAGTCGCCGATAGCGGAGTAGTTCTCGCCCTTGGGAACGCTTACGAAGTCGAGAGCAACAACTTCCTCAATGCCGTCAGGCTGGAAGTGGAACTGGGGAAGGTCATCCCATGTATTGTCGCAGGCGAAAACGCCGTTTCCTGATGTGGAGAATGAACGGTCGGGCTTGACGGGATCGATAACATAGGAACCAACCCAGTGGATAGCCTTGTCACGTATCCACTCATATCCGCCGTCTGCAAGATAGTCAGCGATTGGAGGCTGTCCCCAGAATGGAGTGATACCGGGAGTAGTCTCTATCCAGTGCTCGCCGCCGTCCTCGGACTTGAAGAACTTGTCGCCCCATGAAGGACCGTGAACATCGTCCCAGGGCTGCCAGAGCTGAGCGTTCGAGAAGAGTCCGCAGGTAGAGCAGACCATGTGATCGGGATTTGCAGGATCTACGCTGATGCCGCTGTATCCGCCCTCGCCGGGATCAGCGAATTCCTCGGTCTGAGTTCTGTAAAGGTGGCGGAGAGGAGAGATATCGGTTATCTTTCCTGTCTTTGTATCGAGCTTCTTGACGCTTCCCTGAGTACCGCCCTCGCCTACGCATACAGCACCCTGGAAAGCAAAGAAGATATTGCCCTTGCCATCGCCTGTGATACGTCCGGGGTAGTGCTCGCTGTCGAGATCACCGCTGATATCGGTGAACTTATCGTCCTTTACATCTGCTACGACTACGCTGTTCTTGCCTGTTGTGGAAGTTCCGACATAGACTTTTCCGCCGTAGATGTAAATTGAAGAAACGCCGTTCTGAGTGTTGTATTCGCCTTTCTGGAGAGCACGAGCCATGTGGTCTGTCCATGTAGGCCATTTTACAGACTCCTTGTAGAGTCCGAGTGCGTCATAGGACATAACAGGCTTCCATGTCTTGCCGCCGTCAGTGGACTTGATAAGGCAGGAGTCGCCTGCGGTAACGTCGCCGCCGCAGTAGATAGTATTTGGATCGTCGGGATCAACAGCTATTGATTCACCTGTCTGTCTGCCGTTGCCGTTGCCGTGGACCTGTATGAGGTCGGTAACATCGATACGCTCGAAGGTCTTGCCGCCGTCGGTAGTCTTGAATACAGCGGTACCTGCATCTGAGAAGTAAGCACATCCGCAAAGGAAGTAAACAGTATCGTCATCGGTTGGATCGATAGCCATAGCGTCGACGCTGAGGTAGCCTCTGTCTGCATCGTTGAGGAAACCGAGAAGCTGTTCCCACTTGTCTGTAGCGTAGTTATACTTGTAAGCTCCGCCGACATCGGTACGTGCGTACATAGCCTTCTGACCTGTAACGATACCCGAAACGAAGCCGCCGCCGCCTAATCTGACAGCGTCCCATTTCATTGAAGAAGAGATGTCATTGCCTGCTGCGGAGACGGACTGAGTGCCTGTAAGAGCCGTCTGAGCAACGCAGACTGTAGAGAGGCAGACAGCGAAGAGGGCTGCTGCCGACTTTCTGAGAGTGCGTAAATTTTTCATAGTTTTCCTCCGTTTTTTTTCCGCCGAAGGATATACAGGGGTTATATATTTGTCCTGCATAGCCTTCGGACAGATATCACGTTTCGGAGCTGCCTAAAGCTCCTTGCCTATGATTTTATTGTAGCACTGACGGAAGCATTTGTCAATACAATTTTATGCTAAATCTAAGCAATATTTTTGCACGAAAGTTCAGTTTGTATAGTGATTTGATGAATTAATGAAGAAAAGGTGGACAAAATGAAGGAAATTGGTTGCAACAATTGTCAAGGTCACAAAAAGTACATACTGAGTTTTCAGATAAGATTTATATTGAATTTCCTGAGCCAGTAGTCCAGTTGTACGAAGAAGGCGATAGTCTGAGGCAGGTTCATGAGCTGACCGTACCACTGTACGCGGTCAGAGTGCGAAACAAGACCTTCAAGTGCACTTCTGTCCGCAAGTTCGGTAAGGGGACTGCTGCTGTCGGCGAGTATATCCCGCAGCTTTTCCGTGACAGCATCAAGAAATGCGGGATTGTGAGTTTTGGGATAGGGACTTTTCTTCCTGTAAAGCACCTCATCGGGAAGCCATTCCTTCATAGCTTCACGGAGAAGTCCCTTTTCACGCCCCATATAGTCCTTGTACTCCCATTTCACGTTATAAAGGTACTCGGCGATGCGGTGGTCACAGAAGGGGACTCTGACTTCAAGTCCGCTGTACATGCTCATACGATCCTTGCGGTCCAGGAGAGTCTGCATGAACCATTGACAATTCAGCAGAGTCATCTCCCTCATCCGTGAATCGATACTGCTGTCCGAGGGGAGTTTCGGAGCTGAACCGGCAGTGCGGCGGTAGGCTGAGTATACGTAATCTTCGGCATCTATCCTGTATCTGCTGCTTATGAAGGTACTGCGGTAAGCGGTGCTCTGCGCCCAGGGGAAGCCGTCCGTCATGCGGATATCCTCGTCCCTGAACCACGGGTAGCCTCCGAAAAACTCGTCGGCGCATTCTCCCGAAAGTGCCACGGTACCCGTCTTTTTTATCTCACGGCAGAATATGAGGAGGGAAGCATCCACGTCAGCCATACCGGGCAGACCTCGTGCATCGGTCGCAGAGTAGAGAGCATCCACCAGTTCGGGAGTGTCCACTACGCACCAATGGTGCTCACAGTCGAGATATTCCGCCATTCTGCGAATAAAATCGGGATCGCTCGTAGGCTGAAAATGACTTTTTGTGAAGTATTGTTCGTTGTCCTTATAGTCCACGGAAAATGTGTGTAGCTTCCTGCCTTGTTTTTTCAGTTCGGAAGCGGCAACGGATGAGATGATGCTTGAATCCAGACCGCCTGACAGGAATGTGCATACAGGAACGTCCGACACTAATTGACGGCGGATAGAATCAGTAACGAGCCAGCGAACATGCTCGGCGGTCTGATCGAAGGTCTCATCGGTGCCTATCGCTTTGAACTGCCAGTAATCGCGGATATCGAGTCCCTCGGCGGAGTAAGTGCCGCACTGTCCGGGCTTCAGTTCCTTTATACCGCGAATCACACCGCATCCGGGAGTTCTTCCGGGAGCCATGAGAAGTAGTTCGGCGGCACCTGTTTCGTCTATCTCATGGGGAATATCTGGATGTTCCAGCAGTACGGGTATTTCCGAAGCGAATATAAGCTTGCTTTTGCTCATAAAGTAAAACAGCGGTTTAACTCCCATTCTGTCTCTTGCAAGGAAAACGTTGTGCTGCTGACTGTCATAGACTGCAAAAGCGAATATGCCGTTGAAACGCTGAAGGCAGTCCGCTCCCCATTTTATATAGCTTTTCAGTACGACCTCGGTATCGGAACGGGTATCGAAGCTGAACTCGGAAGACAGTTCGTTCCGCAGTTCATCGGTGTTATAAAGCTCGCCGTTGTATACGATCGTGAGACTGTTTCCGCCGATCGTGCAGGTCATTGGCTGACGTCCGCCGTTTATGTCGATAACGGCAAGACGGGTATGTACCAATGCTGCTTCGGGATAAAGACATATCCCTTTCTGGTCGGGACCTCTGTGAAGCATAGCAAGCTGCATTTTCTCGCATGCAGCTGCCTCAGCTCTCATGTCCTCTCTGAAACTTATCACTCCTGCAATTCCGCACATAGTGTTCTCCGCCGCTTTTCGGCATACGGTACGCCGGGATATTATTGCTCTCCAAACTAAACCTTACCGGCAAATGCTCGCCATAAAGAAAATTTCTCTGCGTCAGAAAAACTTGAAATACGCCGGTATTCCTGCATTTTTCTTCCTTGATAATTTTTCTCTCTGACTTCACCTTTCTGGCAAAGCTTAATTGGGAGAGCAATATATACTATTCTGCGTAAGGAAAAATGGTTCATAATGCATGTTTAAAGCATATTATAAATAGTATAGAGGTTATAGTCATTTTATAATTGTTTATTATTTAATAATTAGTGAAAACTATTGACGTATCGCCTGAGTAGTGGTACAATAAGAGCGTAAAGGACCGTTTATGACAAAAAACGACGGTCGGAAAAAGGGAGGCAGACAAATGAGATATGAGATCATAGGCGAAACAGTACCTGCGGTTGAAATGCAGCTCATGCAGGGCGAATCAGTCTACACTCAGTCTGGTGGAATGATATGGCAGACAGAAGGCATTTCCATGTCCACCAACGCAAGAGGCGGCATCGCAAGAAGCCTTGGCAGAATGTTCACGGGCGAATCGGTGTTTATGGCTAATTACAAGGCTGAACGCGACGGCGCAAAGATCGCTTTCGGCTCAACGGTTCCCGGTTCGGTAGTTCCTGTGGATATCGGCAAGGGCGAACTTATCGTACAGAAGGGCTCGTTCCTCTGTGCCGAGCAGACGGTTGACCTTAAGGCAACTTTCACAAAAAAGCTTGCAACAGGTCTTTTCGGCGGCGAAGGATTCATCCTTCAGAAGCTTTTCGGAAGCGGAATGGCTTTTCTGGAAGTTGACGGCGACATGGTGGAGAGACAGCTTGCAGCAGGAGAAGTGCTCAAAGTCGATACAGGAAACGTAGTCGCTTTTGAGACAACGGTGAAGTATGATATCGAGACTGTCAAGGGACTCGGAAACATATTCTTCGGCGGAGAGGGACTATTCATCACAAGACTTACAGGTCCCGGAAAAGTAATACTCCAGACGCAGAACTTCAACGATTTTGCAGGAAAGATACTCAGCAGACTTCCTAAGAATTAAAGCGGAGTATCAGTCAAACCAAGGCGAAGAAAGAAGAAATAAAAAACATCAAATTATTTCTCATGATTTAAGCGGCAATACAGGTAATAATGAACAAATCAAAGTTAATCTATTTGCCGTAGTTTACAATTATATAAAAATTTCTTGAAATGCGGCGATATATGTTGCAATTTCAATCTACATGTGATATAATATTTGTGTAAGTTCAACAATTACAGCATTATGGTATCAATGCTGTGTTTTGTTCTGTCTTGAAGATTGTTTTTTGTAGAATAATACGGCGGAAAAAAAGTGCGTTTTACGAATGGTATAATCGTTGGTAAATATTGATAAAAAACGGCTGATTATTTAAGTCAAAAAAACGATTGAAAAATAACTCTTAAAATGTTATAATTGTTATATTAAGGCAGAGAGAATTGTTTCGGCTTAATCAAATAACTATGGAGGTGGTTTTATGAAGAGTTATTCCTATATTGGCCAGGATGCTAAAGGCAACGTTGTCAGAAGCAGGGCCAATGCTGAGAATGAGCAGGAATTCCTTCAGAAAATGAAAGAACGAGGCGTATATATCAGAGAATACCAGGAAGACGACTCGGACACCAGCAGATCTATCTATAAGTTCAATACAAAAGAACTTTCATTCTGCTGCCGACAGCTGAGCGCCATGCTGACCTCGGGTCTTACACTTGTAAAGGCTATCGACATCCTTACAAAGGAACAGACGAACGCTAAAGCAAGAGCAATATGGCAGGACATTTACGAGAATGTTCAGAAGGGTGAATCCTTCTCATCAACTCTTGAGATGCATTCGGGTTCATTCCCTGAGTTCCTTATCTCAATGGTCGGCGCCGGTGAATCAAGTGGTTCGCTTGACGTAATCATGCAGAGAATGTCCGACCACTACACAAAGGAAAACAAACTTAAAAACGTTGTCCGCGGTGCTATGGTTTATCCTATCATACTTGCTGTTGTTGCAATTGGTATCACGATATTCCTCTTTACTGCGATCCTTCCGAGATTCCTCGAGATGTACGAGGATCCTAACGACATGCCTGCACTGACAAGAATACTTGCAGCAGGAAGTGAATTCCTGAGAACAAAGTGGTTCCTGCTCATTGCAATTATCGGCGGTATCGTAATGGGATTTGCTTATCTTATGAAGACTCCGGATTTCAGACTGAAATTCGATCGCTTTATCCTTAAAGGACCAGGATTTGGTCCTCTGGTAACAAAGATCTATACAGGTCGATTCGCAAGAACCCTTTCCTCACTTTATTCAAGCGGTATTCCGATGGTAGAGTGCCTTCAGAGATCTTCCGACGTACTTGCTAACTCATACATATCAAGCAAGTTTGAAGAGGTAATCGATGAAGTTAAACAGGGTGAATCTCTTTCAGCATCTATTACAAGAACAGAAATATTCGAGAACATGTTCTGTTCTATCATATATGTCGGCGAAGAGTCAGGTGCTCTTGATACAATTCTTGAGAAGACTGCCGATTACTATGAAGATGAATCTGAATCAGCTGTAAAGCGACTCGTTGGTATGGTCGAGCCTATACTCATAGTTTTCATGGGTATCATGATCGGTCTTATCGTCGGCGGTATCTACCCCGCACTCTACGGTGCTTTCGGCGAGATGGAAAACCAAACTTAAAATTGGAAAGGTGGAAAACAGAAAATGCTTTCATTTGATATAACTGATAGAAATATACGAATCGTAAGAGGTTCGGAAACAAGCGGAAAGATCAAGGTTACAGGCGCTACGACCATCAACCTTGAAGAAGAACTTATCGTTAACGGATATGTAAGAGATGTTCCTACAGTAGCTACTATCATCCACGGCGTTCTTAAAAAGAACCGTATGACTGATAAAGAAGCTATCGTTAGTATCTCTTCAAACCTTACGATATTCAAGGAGATCAATGTTCCTAAGGTCGCTAAGGCTCAGGAACTTCCAAGAGTCGTAAGACAGCAGATGCAGGCTGAACTCAATCTTGATGATTCCTACAGCATTACATATGTAATAGTCGGCGAGACTACAGGTGAGAACGGCGATCAGATGCTTAAGATCCTTGCTACAGCTTGTCCTTACCAGATCATTGACAGCTATAAGGAAGTATTCAAATACCTTAACGGCGTATCACTTAAGTCTGTAATGGTCGGATGCAACTGTATCACAAAGGTTCTTCTTGCTGATACAAAGATCAGATCAAAGATGCCTCTGCTTGCTGTACAGATCGATAACAACTTCATCTCACTCAACCTCTATGAGCAGGGTCAGCTTTCATTCTCACGTTTCGCTTCTATCGATCCTTCGGACTATGACGGATCTCCTGATTACGTTTTCGAGGCTGTAAGCGAGAATATCTACCGTATGCTTCAGTTCCACAGAAGCCGTAATACAGGTGAGACTATCGAGAACGTTATCTTCTATGGCGATACTCACGAGTATGTAAGACTTACTGATGAACTTGAAAAGTATGAACTGAATACAAGTCTCATTAACGTTCCTCCGCAGATCCACGGACACGAAAATCTTGAATTCTCACTGTATGCAAATGCTATCGGTGCTATGTTCAAGCGTAACAGAGACACTGAAAAGATCAACCTTCTTGAAACAGAACTTGGTTCAACTGTAAAGAAGGCTGTTAAGAGCGATAACTCAGGAAACCTTGCTCTTCTTGCAGGAATCATTGTTCCGTTCCTTCTTATGGGCGGTATTGTTGGCGTTATGGCACTCAAAAATCTTAGCATCAAGCATAAGATCGAAGATATCCAGGAATGGATCGATTCTGATTCTACCAAGAAGCAGCTCAGACATGAGGAAAAGCTCGAAGGTATGAGAGACAGTGTAAGAGAATACAACACCAGAATGAACAATGCTCATGACGGTTTCTTCTCAAATCCTGTTATCGATGGTGATAAGTTCGATGTTGCTGAGGATGTTCTTGCAAAGACTGCTGAGGATCTCGGAATTGAAAAGGCAAGAATAATTGAGCCTAAGTATGAAGATGGTATACTTAAGTTCAAGGTTAAATGTGACAGTGACGATGAGCTTATGGCTCAGGAGCTTCCTGCTCAGTATGTAGAGAACCTTCTCAGCGAAAAGTATGCTGACAATAAGGGCTACTATGAAGTTGCAGGATACAGCGGATATGAAGTAGTCGTTAAAGAAACTGTTGCACAAACCGGCGAGGGCGAAAACCAAGCAACAACAGTTCTTGATTCTGATGAGCATGTAGAATTTGACGTAGAGATCGGCCTTAAGGGACGCGAAAGTGCTTATAAGCCGGATACTTCAGAGCCGGCTGACGCAGAAACTGCGGAAACTGCAGACGATGCTGAAGAATAATAAGGGGGTCGATTAAGATGAATGTAAATTTAAATAACAGAGAAAAAACAATTCTCGGTGTATTCCTTGCGATAATGATCATACTGGTTGGTATATTCGCAGGAATCAGACCAATCAATAAGAATATCAAAGCAAATAAGCAGGTCCTTCAGGATAAGCAGGAGGAACGTGAACAGCTTGAGGCTAAGATCGCTAAGATACCCGGACTCCAGAAACAAATCAAGGAAACTTATGATAAGGCTATCGACCTTGCAGAAGATTTCGTAGATTACAATAGTATCTATAGAACAGATCAGTTAGATATGTTCCTTCAGAATTATGCTGATGAGAACGAAGTTAAGATCCTGAAGCTCGAACTTGATCCGATGGATGATTCAGATCTTGATTATTACTATTATGAGTATGCTGATCTTGCAGAAGACATGAGAGCATCAGCAGACGTAAACGGTACTATCAGCGCAAGACAGGACGAGATCCTTGGCGAGCAGAAAGCTCTTAAGGACAGAGATGTCGAGACTGCTATGGGTACAAAATATGGTATGGTTCTTAAGGGTACAAAGGAAAACATCTGGAAGTACCTTAAGGCAATAGAAGATCAGAGCGAGACGATCCTTATAAACAAGGTCGATATCGAGGACTTCAATTTTGAAGCTGATCTTGATGAAGAAGGTTACATCAGAGCTGAAAAGCCTGACGGCGAATCCAAGGCAGAAGTGGTCATCTCACTCTACTCAGTATATGAAATGGATGAGCCTGATACTTCAGCAGACGATTGATAACCGACACACGCTATAGTTATACACAAAGAAATAACTTGAAAGGCGGTTAGAAAAATGAAAACAGAGAAGAATAGAAAATTACATGGATCAGTTCTCCTTACTGTTGTTGCAGTAATGGCGATGCTGATAATCTTCATGACAGGAACTCTTGTTCTTGCCAATGCGGCAAACAGAAGGTCGCACAGATCATACACGTCGTCGCAGGCTGAGTACACTGCAAGGGCTGCGATAGATGCGTTTTATCGTTCAACAGAAGACAATACAGCCATAAGAGATGCTGTTCTGAATCTTGGCACAAGTGTAACATATGCAGACGTTGATTTTGGTGCTGCTTATAATCCTGCAATGGGAAGACTCGTTGATCCGGATGGCTCAGGTACTCATGATGGTCAGATCAGAATTGAACAGCTTCATGATGCAGCAGGCGATCCGATAACACAGTGGAAGTGGAATCCATCCCCTGAAGATCCCTCACATCCAGGAAGAGCATTACCTGCTCGATGGGAAGAATTCAATGTAATTCGTGTTACAGCAACAGTTCAGGTCGGACAGCGTGGTGCAAGAAAGACTATATATCAGGATTTCCTTGCTAATCCAACAACCTTTACTCCTCCAGGAGGACCTCCAAGTCCATCTGCTCCCGAAGGATTCCAGACTATCGGTAATTCTGCCTTCAATACAACAGGTAGTACACTTTCAACTCCTGTAATTCTCGGTCTTGGTGAATATAACAGAGATAGCGTATATAATCCAAGAAACTCAACCGAAATATACAGTCCTATGTTCTTTGTTAACGGAAGCTTTGAAACAAGCGCACAGTTTCATATACATGTAAGTGATCCTTCTTTCAAAACAATCATTACTAAGGATTTGAATGTTGATAACGAGCTTATCGTAGATGTTGAATATGATCCGGGATTGCTTCCGGCAGACTGGACACAGAAGGATGTTCCTTACTTCTTTGTAAATGGAACACTGAATTATAATCGGAATCAGTTATATCTTGGTACAGGATACAGTGGAGACGGTGTAACAGGCAACCAGGCGCCTTATAACGTGTTCCTGGGAAAAGCTAACATTGACTGCTCGGGTCCTGTTCATATTGCAGGTGATCTTTACCTTATGGATGCAGGTGCAGATAACCTTATAAAAGGAGGAAGCAGCTCGAAGCTATACAGCTGGACAGCTTCTATGGATCCTGCATCAGGAAGTCAGTTTACTCCTGCTAAAACAGGTAGCATATACTGCAACGGTAATCTTGAATACAATGCAGGCGGAGAAATCGACGGTGAGCTTCGTGTTGAAGGTACATTAACCATAAATGCGAATGAGCCTTTAACAATTCATGGTAATGTTGTTGCAAGAAATATAGTATTAAACGGTACCAAGTCAGTCGAAATAGTCGATGGAAGCGGTGCGTTTTATGACAGTCTTTCAGGTGATAACGATGTTGCTAAGGCAAATTTCCAGTCAGTCCAGATGGGTGATTATGCTGCATTCCTCGAACCAGCATATCCTGATACAATGACACGTGAAGAGATCTATGGTCAGGATCCTACTGCTTCTGATCTTCAGTCGATGTTCAGTGGATTTGTACAGCCCGGAGGAAACAAGATCATAACAAATCAGACAGAGCTTCTTGAAGCGATCGGTTATGATAATACTCGTGGTGATTTCTCAAATTATTTTACAGAACTTCCTTCAACAGTTCCTGCTAAGAACACATCAAATACATATGGTGATGGATATACTAACGGAACATCCTCTGTAGTATATATTCCGCATGACGCTACGCTCAGCGGAACAGTTACAATAGTACCGCCAGCAGGAGCAACAGAATTCTGGGTAGTTCTTGGCGATGAAAGAGAAACACTTACTATTCCAAGTGATACAAGACTTGTTCTTGACGACAGTTCTTGCGTAATAAATGTAATGATCCAGGGTGATCTTAAGCTTAATGATAGATCAGCGCTCCTTTGTAAGAGCGTAGCTGATAAGATCACAGGTCAAACAACGCTTGGTGATATTGATCAGAATACTGATCATGTTAATGTAATGCTTTATTCTAATGAAACTACTACACTTACACTTGGGGCTCAGGCACTGATTGCTGCAAATGCTTTGGCACCGAATATGGAGCTTATTGGCGGAACAAGTGCACAGTGGACAGTTGACAGCTACACAAGCAAATATGGCGTTGAACCAAATTGGTTAGGAAGCGGTCATCAGGTAACATGGCTTGGAAACGGACTTTTCAAGGGCGTTCCTGACGCAATAAACAACTTCGGCTTCCTTAAGCTCGATACAGGATTCTGATGAAAGGGAGGATGACTGAAATGAAAAAGAAAAGAACTCTTAAGGGTATGACTCTTATCGAGATCATCATATCGATGTTCATTCTTACTGTAATGGCAGGACTTCTTCTCGGAATCGGACTTAATGTTGATGAAACAAGCAAAAGCACAACAGGTATGAAGGATAAGGTTGCAGTTGAAGCTCCTTATGCGGGAAACCACAGAACTCAGTATATTAACAGCGCAGGAAATGTTCAGGATATAACCCCTGAGGCTAATTTAACTATTACTGTCGACCTAAATGGCAATAGACAGAATGTTGAAGGCAATGTCTTTAACACAGCTGATATTTACGATGATTCCATCAGCGAAAGAAGCCTTGTGGGCGATAAGCATGATGATAGGGATCTGAGATTCATTCAGGTAGTAACAGCTGCACCAACTGTTTCAACAACGTAATGGAGGGAGTATAATGAAAAAATCAAGAAGATTAAGCGGCTTTACGCTTATTGAAATGATAATTGTTATGGCTCTCTTCACTATGCTGTTGCTTGCGGCTTTCATGCTGTATCAGCCTGTGGCAAGAATATTCAAAAGAACAAGCGTAAGCGAAAGAACTTACAGTTATACAAATAACATCGAGAACATTATACACGGACAGCTTAATGATGCTGACAATGTATGGGTCTATGCAGGCAATTCTTTAACCGGAGCAGGACAACTGACAAATGATCAGCTTGCAGAAAGATGTACAGCATTCAAAAATAATTACTATAAGGATATGATTATAGGAACTGGAGCGAACAGTCAGGAGCCTGCAAAAGGAACAATACATATCATGCATGTTCTGAATAATGGTACCGCTTCTTTTCCAAGCGGACAGATAGTAGTCAGCGATGTTCCTTTTGATTGTGCTGAAACTGCAAATATTTCTGAATTAGATATAGATGCAGCAGAAACCGGAGCAACATCTATTTTACCGGATGCATATTTTGCTGCAAATGATGCAGGAAGATATACATTCAATTATTGCCTCGGAACAGGTACTTTACAGAGCGCTGTCGGTCCGGGAGGATCAACTGACGGATACAGAGCGCTTGATATTGATATGAATGCTGATACACTTGCTTTCAACAGCCAGAATCTTTCAATGTCGGTTGTTGTTACAGGTGACACAGTTACTCCGAGCGGCGCAGCATTTGCGGATGTATCAAACTACAGAGCATTCCGCGAGCCGTGTTCGATCTCTTCAATATCTTTACCTTTTGCAAGGCTTAACAGCGTTGAGCGTGGACATCAGCCAAGAGCATTCCACCATGCTAATCCTACGGGTACATCAGCTTTCATTTTAGACACAGCTAATATTACGATAATGGATTCTGTTCAGTATGACAGATATACAATTGATATGAGTGTTCAGGGTAGAACAGATCCGACAGATGTTAGTGTTGACTTTGCTAAGGACATCTACTTCATATACGCATATGAGGAAGAATTCCACGCTTAATAACTGATTAAAAAAGAATAAAAAAACAGGCAGCAGATAAGCTGCTGCCTGTAATTCTTTTTTGCTTATTGCATTTTATCCGCAAATAAACCAATGTACCAGTTAGCAATGCTGCCGCCCCAGAGTGCTGCGATCGCAATACCCATGGAAAGATACGGTCCGAACGCTAACTTTGATTCTCCTGTAACTGCTTTATAGGCGATGCCGCCGATAGCAGCAAGAAGAATTCCAACAAATGCTGAAACGATAATAGCTTGTGTTCCGAGCAAAGCTCCTGCGGCGAACATCAATATAGTATCGCCGAGTTCGATAGCACGGAAATCTTCACCCGTTTTCTTCCTGATGAAGATACGGCTGATCTCACCGATGATGAAGAACGGAACACTGATGACAAGAGCACCTATTATGCGGCTTTTGATCGAAGCATCCTCTGTGAATATCGCAGACGGGATAGCAAGAAGGAAAATGAGTGCAACGATGATCATGTCGATCTCCATTGTATCCCAGTCCATGAATCCCACAACAATAAGAAGCGATATGAGAACACAGGTTATTATGGCTTTAGCATTTATGTCCAGTACAGCGAATGTTAATACGTAAAGCAATCCGTTGAGTGATTCGACTATAGGATAGCGAGGCGAGATCTTTTCTCCGCAGCTGTGACATTTTCCTCTGAGGAAAAGCCAGCTGAAAACAGGGATCAGATCTATCGGCCTGATCTTCGCACCGCATGTCATACAGTGTGAAGAGCTCTTTATAAGCGATTCATGACGCGGAAGCCTGAGTATTACAACATTCAGGAAACTGCCTATGCTGATGCCAAGCAGAAAGATGATGGAGTAAAACATGACCTTGAAAGGCCACTCTGTAAACTCACTATGGAGCATGTCTTCAAATCCGAACATGGTTTACCCTCCTTTCATTAAAAATTACATAAATCTATTATAACATAATTCTTAAAAATTTCAAGAGTAAATTAAGAGTTTGCATAACTTTTTGCAGACTCTGGAATAAGCGGAGGTTTGTTATGAGAAACGAGAGAATTGGCGACTATTTAGTTAGTCAGGGGCTGATCACTGACGAACAGCTCCAGAGAGTTCTTGCGGTGCAGAAGGAATCCAATGGAACAAAGAAGTTCGGCGACGTTGTTGTTGAACTCGGCATCATGTCTGAAGTGAATTTCACTAAGGCACTTGCAGGAAAGCTCAGAGTCCAGTACGTAGACCTTGACAGTATCGATATCGATACAGAGGCTGTACAGAAAGTACCTGAGGCTTTGGCAAGAAAGCACACTGTAATCGCTATAGCTATCACAGGTAAGCGTCTTACAGTTGCTACAAACGATCCTGTAAACTTCATCGTACTTGAGGATATCAAGGTATCAACAGGTATGGACACCGTTCCTGTTCTTGCAACTACCTCGGCTATCAATAAGGCGATCGGTAAGAATTACTCAATGCAGAACGTTGATAACGTTCTCGACAGTATCAACTCAACAGTGGGCAACGACCTCGGCGGTCCTATGGACGACGAGTCGAACGACCGTGTTGAAAGTGCTCCTATCGTTAAGCTTGCTACAACTATCGTAGAAAATGCTTTCCGTGCAGACGCTACTGATATCCATATCGAGCCATTCAAAACATATACACGTATCCGTATCCGTGTTAACGGCGACCTTGTTGAACTCATGAACATTTCTTCAGCAGTTCACAGCGCTCTTACTACACGTCTTAAGCTCATCAGCGGCATGAACATCGCTGAGAAGCGTATCCCTCAGGACGGACGTTTCACTCAGACCGTTGACGGCACTACTCTTGATGTCCGTGTATCTGCACTTCCTACAGTACACGGTGAAAAGATCGTTATCCGTATTCTTTCAACAGGTCAGATCGCTCTTCGTAAGATCACAGACCTCGGTATGTCAGATTATAACTACGCAATGTTCGAGTCGATGCTCCGCGTACCACACGGTGTTATCCTCGTAACAGGACCTACCGGTTCAGGTAAAACAACAACTCTTTACGCAGCCCTCGGTGAGATAGCTAAGCCAAACGTAAACGTTATCACAGTTGAGGACCCTGTCGAAAAAGCTATCGATGGAATCAATCAGTGTCAGGTTAACCAGAAGGCAGGCATGACTTTCGCAGCTGCCCTCCGTTCAATCCTCCGTCAGGACCCTGATATCGTTATGATCGGTGAGATGCGTGACGCGGAAACTGCTGATATCGGTATCCGTGCGGCTATCACAGGACACCTTGTTCTTTCAACACTTCATACCAACGACGCTGCTTCAACAGTTGTTCGTCTCGTTGATATGGGTATACCTTCATACATGGTTGCTACTTCACTTATCGGCGTTATCGCTCAGCGTCTTGTAAAGGTACTTTGTCCTTCATGCAAGAAGCCTCGTATGTCAACAGAGGAAGAGAATGAACTTATGGGAATTCCTTCATCTATCCAGATCTATGAGCCATGCGGATGCCCTGAGTGTAATAACACAGGATACAGAGGAAGAACTGCTATCCATGAGATCGTTCACTGTACTGCAAAGGTATCTTCGATCATCGCTGCAAACGGAAGCAAGGAAGATATCGAAAAGGCTGCTAAGGCAAACGGTACAAGACTCCTCCGTGATAATGCATCAGAACTTGTTCAGGCAGGCGAAACATCAATTGATGAGCTTGTAAGAGCAACATTCTCAGTATAATCGTTATACATATATATATTAGGAGGAAATTACAATGGGAATCATTAATATTCATAAAATACTGGACGAGGTCAGACTCCTCGGCTGTTCAGACTTGCATTTCACAAATGCTATCGCTCCTGTAGTTCGTCTTAACGGTACACTGAGAACAATGCGCTCACAGTACCCCGAAATGGATGAAGAGGAGATACTGGATATCATCCAGCAGATGACTAACGAGCAGCAGCAGACAAGTATCAATAACCATCACGATACCGACTTCTCTTTCCAGACAAAGAGCGGTTACCGTCACCGTGTTAACGTATACTTCCAGAAGGGCAAGCCTGCTATCGCTATCCGTCTTCTTCGTAACGACATCCCTACTCTTGAGGATCTCGGACTTCCTCCGATCCTTGCTGATTTCGCAATGCGTCCCCGTGGACTCGTTCTCGTAACAGGACCTACCGGTTCAGGTAAGTCTACAACCCTTGCAGGTATGATCGACTTCGTTAACCTCAACAGAAGCGCTCATATCATCACTGTAGAGGATCCTATCGAGTACGTTCACGATCATAAGCGCTGCATGATCAACCAGAGAGAGATCGGCCTCGATGTACCTAACTTCGCACTTTCACTCCGTGCTGCTCTTCGTGAGGACCCGGATGTAATCCTCGTAGGAGAAATGCGTGACTTCGAGACTATCCAGGCTGCTGTAACAGCAGCTGAAACAGGACACCTTGTAATGTCCACACTTCATACAACATCTGCTGCTGATACCATCAACCGTATCATCGACGTTTACCCTGAGCATCAGCAGAACCAGATCCGTACACAGCTCGCTAACAACCTTGTTGCTGTTATCTCTCAGACTCTTATTCCTAAGAGAGACGGTACAGGACGTATCGCTTGTATGGAGATCCTTAACGTAACCGACGCTATCTCAGCTATGATCCGTGATAACAAGATCCACCTTGTACAGTCTGCTATCCAGACAGGTAAGCAGCAGGGCATGATGTCACTGGATATGGAGCTTGCACGTCTTGTTGCAAGAGGAGTTATCAACGAAGTTGACGCTCTTGAGAAGTGCCTTGACAAGCAGGAATTTTACCGCTTCCTGTCGCAGTTCGGCGGCGGAGCTCAGTAAGATCTGTGAATATATTCCCTCGTTACGGCGGGGGAATATTTCTTTTTTATGAATAATCAGCGCAGAAAATATGTTCAATTGTAAACGAAAGAGAAAAGTTGTTCATAATTAGAATGAAATTAGAAAATAATTACTGTCAGATTGTCTTTTTAAGAGGTAAAAACAGCCCGGATCGTGAGACTAAATGTCAGTAATTATGAACGCAAAAAGCATCAAAACAGGTTAATACAATTAATATGTTCATAGAATACTGTGCATTTTGACGAAAAAGGCATCAAAAATGGCCTGTTTTACCGTTTGTATGTAAAAAAAGTGATTTTCATGAAAAAAAATTCAAGAAAGTATTGACATTTTGTGAATGACGTGGTATACTATAATCACAGGAAAGGGAAGGGGTTAAAAAATAAAAAACCTCACATCCCGAAAAAACAAACAGTGCGAAAGCACAAATATTATTTATAAGGAGGGTTTTCGTCATGAAAACTACAAAGAAAGGTTTTACACTTATTGAGCTCATCGTTGTTATCGC
>AUXO012213918.1_pt1 | contig 25015 bp, 39 predicted proteins | sample 768731 | NCBI WGS metagenome assembly AUXO01 (sample SAMN02715735, study PRJNA202380) | gut metagenome | biome: sheep rumen | host: Ovis aries | place: New Zealand: Palmerston North | reverse complement strand
CAGAAAGCGAGGAAGATGAATGAACAACGAACAGGCAATCAGACGCCTCGAGGATTTACAGAGATTATATCTGGGGAACGAAAAGTTCACGGCAGACATTGAAGCAATCGAAATTGCAATCGAGGCATTGAAGAAATCCGAATGGATTTCATGCAGCGAGAGGCTTCCGGAAGAAGTGGGATTATATCTTGTATCAATGCATCGTTTAGGCTATCCACAGCGGGGAATAGATGGATTTGTTCATGGAAAATGGGAACGATATGGAAATAATGTAATAGCATGGATGCCTTTACCAGAGCCATACAAAGCAGAAAGTGAGGATAAGGAATGACAATTGATGAAGCAATTAAAAGATATACCAATAATGCTGAGTATGAGCGCACTCATGGTAGTCTGCAAGGATGTCTTGAATTTAGACAACTTGCAGAGTGGTTGAGAGAATTAAAAACACATAGGGAAATACACGATGTATTACTACAGACACTTGTGGATTTTGGTCTTGATATTTGTTGTGACGATTTAGTGATGGACGAAGAAGAAGAGGAAATTTGTGAAGAGAATTGTGTTAACCAAACAAAAGGTTGTTGGGTAAGATGGGCGAAGATGAAATCAAAGGAGAAATGTAAAGATGCAGATAGTAATTGATATAGATGAAAAGGATTATCAGGCAATGAAAAATGGACATATTCCATTTAATGTGCTTGGCGTACTTATGAGCGGAACACCACTTCCAAAAGGACATGGAAGAATAGGTGATTTAGATGCTGTATTGAATGATATATCCACAAGCATTAACGAAATGACAAATATAGGCGTAGCGGTTAATGGTGAATATCTATGGGCAAAATTAAACGATGCTATTGATGATGCATCAACAATCATAGAAGCAGATGTAGAAAGTGAGTAATAAATTATGGCAGATATAGAGTTAGTAATTAAGATACCTGAAGAAGAGTATAGATTGATAAAAAAATCTGATAAAACAGTTTTTGCAGATGTAGCAAGTAAAGAATGTATGTTACACGCTATTAAGAATGGCACGCCATTGCCAAAAGGACATGGAAGATTGATTGATGCGGATGCAGAAATCAAGAAAATACAGGATATATCAGATAGAGTAAAAAATAGAAATGCATCCTGTCTTGATGTTTATGATGGCGAAATAGCCGCTATGCGACTTGCATCAACAATCATAGAAGCAGACAAGGAGGAAGAGTAGTGAGTGCAACAAAAAAAGAGATTATAGCAGACCTTAAATATTGCAAAGAATCACTTGATAGGATAATTAAATATACAGAGAGGAATTACAAGGACTCTCCATATAATGATAATTATCATACAGTTATACAAGCTGATATTATCAAATTAAGACGTGACCTCAACGAAATTAATCATAAACTTGATTGGGATTATGACAGAAAGTGAGGAATAATGGAAAAGAAAGAAGCAACCTATCAGTATCTTGAAGAAGCACATGGGAATGGCATGTTCTTTTATACAAGTTGTTGTGGAAATAGAATGTACAGTGTTGACAGTAATCCTATGAAGTATCATGGATGCTTATGTCCTAAATGTTTCTGGAATAATAAAATAGTAACACTATACTTGCGTGGTACACCTGATGGTATAAGAGTTTTTGAAAATGAACACGTTGTAAGAGCAGAAAGTGAGGGTAAGGAATGAAAGCGATCACAACTAAGGGTATGTCAATTACCAAATTAGGCATGAATTATACAGAGATTGTGGTAAGAGCCGAAAAGACAGGCAACTTCACCACAGTAAGCCTTGCAGACGAGGATAGGAACATAATGTTGCAAGTGCCTTACGAGGCAATAAAGGAGTGCTTAAGGGGGCTTTAGAGTGAAAAACAAGGAGTTATGCAAGAAATGTAAGTACAGGGGAACGATAGGTAGCAGAGACAGTAGTATCGACAGTATAGTATGTGATTACGCAGCTACATCCAAGAACGGTACGTGTTTGAAAAATCATAAGGGCAAGGCTGTTGACCGCAGAGGACGTGATCCGGAGAAATGCCTGCTTTTCGAGGAGGGTGATGCTCTTGGTAGGGCGATGAACTCAGAACCGTTCCTGGAAGAGAAGAAAAAGCACAGGAGGTTGGGTGATGGCAAGTGAAAAAACCTTGACTAATAAAGAGATTGATGGCTATAATAGAGATGAACCCATCCGATGTGATTGCGGAAAAATCGTTGCAATCAGACAGAATGGATTTATCTACGTAAAATGCAGAGCCTGCAGACGGCAGGTTGCTATATTTGATATTAGAGCTGAGAACTCCTAGAGAGTCAAAGAGCCATCAAGACAATTAATTTGTTTTGGTGGCTTTTATTGTTTTGTGGGGTAATACATGGCGGTTAGAAAATCAAAAAATATAGGTAAAGAAATTAAAGGATTTTTAATTCTCGATAGCAGGCATAACAAGAACGATACACAATTATTAGTTAGATGTACAAATTGTGGATATGAAGCCTGGAAGAGTAGGGCTTTTATTCGTGCGAAAGCTTTGTGTCCTGAATGTGAAAAAGGGATCAGATATCATAATTCACAAGGATATCAACACGAGAGACTATACGAGAGATATATGAGGATCATCAGCAGAATTAACTCACATATAGAGTATAGAGATATCGAGATGTGTGATGAATGGCTAAACGATTACACTAAATTCAGAGAATGGTCATTAAACAACGGATATTCGGATGAACTGCAAATTGACAGGATAGATAATACAAAGGGATACTCACCGGATAATTGCAGGTGGGTAACTGTTAAGGAAAACCAGAACAACCGAAGAAGCAATGTGATTATTGAATATAAGGGCGTGAGAGATACTATCGCAAAAGTAGCTGAGTTATTCGGTAAAGACAGACAATTAATATATGGCAGATTAAAAGCAGGATGGTCTGTTGAGGATGCTTTTGAAAAAGAGGTTGATAGGAGTAAATGGTCAAATGACAGGAAACATAAACACCGAGTATATATCAATAGACAAGCTGAAGCCATACACTAAGAATGCAAGAAAACACTCGAAAGAGGATGTTGAAAAAATCGTAAACAGCATAAAAGAGTTTGGGTTCAATGATCCGGTTGGAATATGGGGCAAAAATAACATAATAGTCGAGGGACATGGACGTGTGATGGCTGCCAAAGAGCTAAATATACAAGAAGTCCCTTGCATTAGATTAGATCATTTAACAGACGAACAAAGAAGGGCATATACACTCGCACACAATCGAACGGCGGAAATGAGCGAGTGGGATACACCGATCTTAGAGAACGAGCTAAGAGATATATTTGAAATCAACATGGCAGAGTTTGGTTTTAACCTCGATTTCATGGATGAGACTGAGGACGATGAGGACACTGAGGAAGATGACAGAGATCCTTCTTGTCAGCATAACGTCTTTGAGAACCAGGACAGAATGCAGTTTGCCTGCAGAGGGTTTTACGGCATACCGGAAATGAGACCAACACAAACAACCGGAGATAAGATGCTTCGGTTTATGGATTGGAAAGAGGTTGACGATCCTGAGAACTACATAGCGCACTTTTACTATGATGACTACAAGTTTATCAGTGCATGGAGAGAGCCGGACAAGTACCTTGACCGATTAAGGCAGTTTAAAGCGGTAGTAAGTCCTGACTTCTCACTATACACAGATTTTCCAAGGGCATTACAGATTCTGTCCTGCTATCGGCGTCAGTGGTGCGGTGCGTTCTGGCAGTACGAGGGTATAGACGTGATCCCGGATGTAGTCTGGGGTGACAAAGAAAGCTTTGAATACTGTTTTGACGGCATACCAAGACATTCTACAGTAGCTGTCTCAACAGTAGGAGTAAAAAGAGACGAGGAATGGAACAACGAAAAGAATGACTTGTTTAAGGCAGGTTTTGACGAGATGATGAACAGGCTTGAACCTACCACCATTCTGTTTTACGGAGATATGATCGAGGGCTTAGAGGGTAACATCATAAGGATTCCATCATATTACGAGCAAAAGAGAGAACTATTAAACAAAATGGCAAAGGAGAAAAAGAATGGGAAAAGGTACTAGTGCAAGCGGTGGCAGAGCCGGTGGCGGCGGTGGCGTTAATCCAGATAACATCCACAATCCACAGGAAATGATCTCAATAAGGAATGCAAGTAATCAGCAACAGGTCGATGACGTATTACAGGTATCAAGAGAGCTTACCGACAAGTACGGCGCAGATGTTGCAACAGGCGGCTTTGAGGTTGCCACGTTTTCGGGCAAAGACTCAACTACTTTGGGTTGTTATATGCCGGGCGGTGGTATTACAATGAATAAAAAGTACATTGATAATCAGAACATGGATTCAGTAATGGATGACTGCGCTGAAAAAGGCTTCCACCCATCAAGAGGTAATAAATCCGGTATATATGCTGTTGCGGCTCATGAGTATGGTCACAGCCTTACTGAGAACGTAAGGGGAAAGATGGGCGAGAAGAGCTTTGACAAGGCAGCGGAAAAGATCGTCACTGAGGCCAGGAAGAAAACCGGCGATAAGGGCAATATCAAGTTTGGACGTAAGATCAGTGAGTATGCCACTGCAAGTAATGCTGAGACAGTAGCAGAGGCAGTATGCGATGTTATGTGTAATGGTAAGAAAGCCAAGAAGCAGAGTAGAGCCATCGTTGATGTAATAGATGGATACTTACTGCCAAAGAAATAAAAGGAGGATAAAAACATGGCAAAGAAACAGGAGAAAAAGTATGTGTATGTAGAGCCGAATGATTACATACCAAAGGACTTGTACGAAAAGTATTTTGGCAAAGAGGAAGAGGAAGAGAAGAAAGACGATAAGAAAAAGAAAGAGTCTGACAAGAAGAAAAAATAAGGTGGTTGTATGGCAAAGAACGGACATGACAACTTAATACCGACCAACAAACGAACTAAGGAAGAACAAAGGGAAATCACTCGAAAAGGTGGTATTAAGTCCGGCGAGGCAAGACGGCGCAAAAGAGATATGCGTCAGTGCTTCGAGTCCATGTTCAAAACTGCTGCACCGGATAAGATCAAAAAGGGCATCGAAAAGCAAGGTTTAGACATTCCTGATGATCTAAACCTTTACGAAGCCCTTACTTACTCAATGTATATGAAAGCTATGTCCGGTGATTCAAGAATGGTGTCACTCATCATGGATGTAATGGGTGAGAAGAACTCCGACAAGCTGAAAGAGAAAGAGCTTAAAATGCGTGAGAAAGAACTGCAGAGAGGTAAGAACGAGGCTATTGACCGTCTTGACGATATACTGAAGGGGCTGAGGGATAATGCGTTTAACGAAGAAACAGAATGAATATATCCGAAACGCAGACTCACGTTGGAACGTCAAGGTCGGTGCAGTAAGATCGGGCAAGTCCTTTGTTGATGTGGCCTACATGATACCTGCTAGGATCAGAGAGAGAGCCGGACTTCCTGGATTAAATCTGATTATGGGTGTATCTAAGGGTACGATAGAACGAAACGTGTTACAGCCCATGAGAGAGATTTACACGTCTGAGCTTGTTGGAACGATCAACAACGAAAATATAGCTGTGGTGTTTGGCGAGCCGTGTTATTGCCTTGGTGCGGAAAAGATGTCGCAAGTGGCAAAGATACTCGGTGCATCCGTCAAGTATTGCTATGGTGACGAGATCGCAAAATGGAATAAGCAAGTATTTGAGGTTCTTAAGTCCAGGATGGATAAAGAATATAGTTGCTTCGATGGTGCTTGTAACCCCGAAAGCCCGAACCATTGGCTCAAAGAGTTCTTAGATGACCCTCAGCTTGATGCATATATTCAAAAGTATATTATTGACGATAACCCTTATCTGCCTCCTAAGTACGTTGATAACCTTAAGACAGAATACGCAGGAACTGTTTATTATGACCGTTACATTTTGGGTGAATGGGCTTTGGCAGAGGGCTTAATCTATCCGATGTATCAAGATGCTATTGTGGACAGCTTACCGGATAGGCCTGCAACAGAATATGTTGTATCTATTGACTATGGAACTATGAACGCATTTGCGGCTGTGCTGTGGTCGAAGCGTGGCGATATTTGGTACGGCGAACGCAATTATTATTACTCCGGGCGTGACAGCGGCATACAAAAGACCGATGACGAATACGCCAAAGACCTTGACGAGTGGATCAAGGACATTTACGAGGAATATAACCAGGAATTGACATATACAATGCTAGGCGCAGTAAGCAAGAAGATCAGAACGATCATAGACCCTTCTGCAGCTTCGTTTATTGCCCTGCTTAAGAAAATGAATTGGTGCAAGGTGGTTAAGGCTGACAATGCTGTGTTAGACGGTATCAGAGAGACAGCCGTTGCCTTGCAGACAGGTAAGCTCAAAATATTACGCCCTGCTATGCAACCTTGGATTAAAGAGGCAGGTGGCTATGTGTGGGATGATAAGTCAGTCGAGGAGAGGCCTGTTAAGGTTGACGATCATGACATGGACTCAACAAGATACTTCGTTAAAACGATGAGGTTGGCTGCAAAGAAACGTCAGTGACCTAAAACATAAAGGAGAGGAATATGTATACATACCAGGATTTATTACAAGTCGCTGACACAGATGATGCAAGGATGGATTTTGTTAAAAGATGCATCAATCAGCACAAATCGAGCAACCTATACAAAACAGCGGCCATAGCAACAGAGTACGACAAACGTCAAAACAAAACAATCACGGATTATCAGAAGCTCCTGTATGATATGACAGGAAAGGCCATACCAGATAACTACTCTGCTAATTTTAAGATGGCGTCAGGGTTCTTTAACCTATTTATCACTCAAGAGAATCAGTACCTTTTAGGTAACGGTGTTACATGGACGGAGGAAAGCACAAAAGAAAAGCTTGGCAAAAATTTTGACACTGACCTGCAGAAGCTAGGACACAAGGCTCTAGTGGGTGGTGTTGCTTTTGGGTTCTGGAACTATGACCACTTAGATACATTCTCTGTCCTTGAGTTTGCGCCTATTTATGACGAGGAAAACGGCGCACTCATGGCAGGTGTTAGGTTCTGGCAGGTATCACCAGAAAAGCCATTAAGAGCCACGTTTTATGAAATAGATGGATATACGGATTATATCTACAATACAAAAGAGGACAGCTCAAAAGTATTGCATGAAAAACAAAAGTATATCCTTAAGATCAGAACCTCTGAGGCTGACGGTTTAGAGATTTACGATGGCGAGAACTACCCTTCCTTCCCGATAGTCCCACTATGGGCTAATGAACAGAGACAGAGTGAAATCGTGGGACTCAGAGAACAGATAGACTGCTATGACCTCATCAAGTCCGGATATGCCAACACGGTAGATGATGGGTCACTTATATATTGGACACTGCAAAACGCCGGTGGTATGGGTGACGAGGACTTGGCAAGTTTCATACAGAAGATGAAAACACTGCACGCAACGACACTTGATGACGGCGTGAGTGCGGAAAGTCATCAGTTAGAAGCACCATATCAGAGTAGAGAGGCCTTGCTTGCAACATTAAGATCAGACCTTTTTGAAAATGCAAAGGCACTTGATACAAAGAACATAGCTAACGGTGCTATAACTGCAACACAAATAAAAGCTTCATACGAAAATCTTAACCTTAAGACAAATCAGTTTGAGTTCTGTGTAATTGATTTTATCAACGATATTCTTAATCTTGCAGGCATAGAGGATAACCCAACATTCACAAGGTCAGTGATCGTAAACAATCAGGAAGAGTTACAGCTTGTGATCCAGTCTGCACAGTTCCTTGACCAGGAATATATCACAAGAAAGGTACTTACACTTCTTGGTGACGGCGATCAGGCAGAGGAAATCTTACAGCGTATGATTGAACAGGAACAGCAAATGGCCGAAGAACAGCAGGCAATGATGGAACTCACGGCTGAGGCATAAAAACGTAATACAGGGCAAATGGTGAGCGCATGAAAGACGTTGGACACGAGGAGACAGAAGCTATCCTCCGAAAACTTGAAAAGCGAATATCTGAGGAATACAAGAAAGCTGAGCAAGAGGTTGAGGAGAAGCTTAACGAGTATCTGCGTAAATTCCAAAAGAAGGACGAGATCAAGCACAAGGCCTTAGAGAATGGGCTTATCACCCAAAAAGAATACGATCAGTGGCTTACAGGCCAAATCATGATGGGTAAGCGTTGGCAGGAAATGAGGGACACCTTGGCGCAGGACTTCACGAACGCTAACAAGATCGCAAAGGCGATGGCTTATAACGAGATGCCGGATGTGTTCGCCCTTAACCATAACTATGGAACGTATCAAGTCGAACACGGCGCAATGGTTGACACTTCATACACTTTGTATGATCGTGATACTGTCATTAACCTGTTTAACGACAATAACGAGTTCTACCATGCGCCAGGAAAGAAAGTGACCGCAAGGATTAATGAGGGCTTAGATAAGGCATGGAACAAAAAGAACGTGCAGTCGTGTATGCTGCAGGGTATCTTACAGGGTGAGTCTATACCTAAGATGGCCACAAGGCTGTCACAAAGCGTGGGAGAGCAGAACCGCAAGGCGGCGATCAGGAATGCACGAACAATGGCTACAGGCGTACAGAATGCCGGTAGAGTGGCTAGCTATGACAGGGCTATATCTATGGGTATAAAGGTGAAAAAGCAGTGGCTAGCGGCTCTGGATAACCGTACGAGGCATTGGCACAGAGAGCTTGACGGAGTATCTGTGGATAATGACAAGCCCTTCAAGAACGAGTACGGCGAGATCATGTATCCGGGTGACCCTTCTGCTAATGGTGCTAATATATACAACTGCCGTTGCACTTTGATTGCTGACATTGCAGGCTTCGAGAACGATGCGAGCGATCTGTCACTGCGGAACACACGCAAGCTTGGTGATATGTCATACGAGGAATGGAAGAACGAGCATAAATCAGAGTCCGATCCGATAACCAAGCAAGATGATATTGCAAATACTATGAGAATCGGATATGAACAAGAGTATAAAGATTTAAAAAATCTAAACAGCCTTATTGATGAGCAGCAAAAGATGCTTAATAAATATGGCAATACGACTAATATTATGCTTTTTGGTACTGAGGATGATGTCGCAAGATGGCAAGAGTTGCAGAAATGGACTTCAATGGACGAAAAAGCAATTATGAAAACATATCAGAATAATGTTGATAATTGGGAGAATGTCCTTAAAAACCAAACAGATAAGCAAATGGAAAAATATACTGAGCAACTTCTTGATGTTGCTACAGATAAGGAATTATCTGCACTCAATATGTGGACAAGCGAAACATACGCAGACATAAACCGATACATGAGATATGGCCATAATGTAGGCGATGTTAGCATAGATGCTGCAAATGATATAAAAAATTGTTTAAACAAAACAAAGACTACCGAAGATATTGTAGTTCGCAGAGGAACAGGAACGAAAGAAATACTAAGCGGTATTCAAGGCGATTGGAGAAATGATCTTGATTTACTAACAGGACATATTTACAAAGATGACGGTTTTGTTGCCACATCACCATTCGCAACAGGCGGTTTTAGTGGTTCTGGATATAACCAGGCAGAATTATTCATCCATGTTCCTGAGGGTACACACGGCGCATACATAGCAAAAGAAGCTCACAACGAAATGGAAAAAGAGTTTTTGTTGCAAAGTGGATACAATTATAAGATAATAAAAGCAGAATATAGACCAAACCCTTACTTCCCAGAAGAAAAAGACCTCAAGATATGGGTGGAGGTGATCCCAAATGATTAATAACCCAACAAAAGAGCAAATGGAAAAATCATTGTGCCATTCATGCCATTGGAAAGATCGTGACAGGATGCTGTGCCATGCTATAGAACCACCAAAGGAAATTGATGTGGCAATAGATAACGTTTCGGATTGTGTGTATTTGCCTGAAAGCTATTGGAAAAGAATACCACAAGAGCGAAAAGACGAGTTGATTATGTGCGTAAAAGAACGGAGCAAAAAGAAGGGATCATAATATGGCAGATGTCACAATCAAAGATCATAGCAAAGAGTTTTTAAGTGCTATGGATGATGCCATAGATAAAGCACTTGAGATGATCGGATTAAAAGCAGAGGGTTATGCTAAGAGGTTATGCCCGGTTGATACAGGCTTACTCCGTAATAGTATCACCCATACAAGAGCCGGAGAAAGCTTTAGTCATTCATACCATGCCACATATGGTTCTAATACATACACCAACAAGAAAGGTGAGACAGTCAGACGGAGTGCTACGTCAAAGAATGCAGGGTCTGTTGGGTTTGGTACGTTTTCGGGTAGTGTTGGCAGTTCAGACGAAAAAGCCGAATATATAGGTACTAATGTTGAGTATGCTGCTTATGTTGAAATGGGTACATCCAGGACAGCCGCACAGCCGTTTTTAGAGCCTGCGGCCAAGGATCATACAGACGAATACAAGCGCATGGTTGATGCGTGTATCAAAGAGGTAACAGATAAGAATTAAATAGCTTATTTATTGACAATATACAAAAAATACGTTAAGTTTATAAGTGAGAGCTGAGAGTTCCCAGAGAACCAAAGAGCCGATAATTATATGTTGAATTTATTTTCAGCGTGTAACTATCGGCTCTTTTTTTGTTCTAATGCGAAAGTATACGCACCGAAGAAAAGGAGAAGAAAAAAATGGCACTTACAAGAAAGATGCTTAAAGCAATGAGTATCGAGGATGAGAAAATTGACCAGATCATAGAGGCGCACTCAGAGACGGTTGATGCACTCAAGAACGAACGTGACAGCTACAAAGAGGATGCTGTTAAGTTCTCAGAGCTTCAGAAGGAACTGAAGGAACTGAGGGAGAGCCAGAAAGATGACTCGAAAAACCCTTGGAAAGCAAAGTACGATGCCCTTAAAGACGAGTACAACAAGTACAAGGCTGACGAGAGCGCAAAGGAGACGAGGCGGAATAAAGAGGATGCTTACAGAGAGCTTCTGAAAGAGTCCGGTGTATCTGAAAAGCGTATTGCCTCAGTGCTTAAGGTAACAGATATCGACACGATAGAGCTTGATGATGAGGGCAAAATCAAGGACGCCGACAAAGTAAAGGACGGCATCAAGACAGAGTGGAGTGATTTCATAGCTTCTGAGGGCAAGAAAGGCGCAAATACATCAACACCACCTGCAAATACAGGAGGCAAGATGACAAAAGCCGATATTCTTGCAATAAAGGATACTTCCGAACGACAGAAAGCTATGGCTGAAAACCACGAGTTATTTGGAATTGAGTAAAGGAGAAAGAAGATGGCTAAAGATAATCTTACTAAAGTAGCGAATATCGATGTATCTGTCCGTGAGATAGATTTCGTAACCAGATTCGCTAAGAATTGGCAGGCACTTCGTGACATCTTAGGTATCATGAGGCCTATTAGAAAGACACCGGGTACAAAGCTTGTGTCTTACACAACTACAGTAACACTTCAGTCAGGCAGCGTTGGCGAGGGTGAGGAGATTCCATACTCACTTGCTCAGGTATCAGAGGCTGCAAAGGCTGACATCGAGATCAGCAAGTATGCAAAGGCTGTATCTATCGAGGCAGTATCTAAGTACGGTGCAGAGGTTGCAGTTCAGAAAACAGATGACGAGTTCCTTACACAGCTTCAGAATGTTGTACTTGGTAAATTCTACACATTCCTTAACACAGGATTACTTGTTGACACTGCATCAAGTTTTCAGGCAGCTCTTGCTAAGGCTAAAGGTTTAGTCCTTGATAAGTTTGCTGCTATGGACAGAGATGTAACAGAGGTTGTTGGCTTCTGTAATATCCTTGATCTTTATGATTACCTTGGAGCAGCTAACATCACTGTTCAGACACAGTTTGGTATTACATACGTTAAGGATTTCATGGGCTACAAGACACTTTTCCTTCTTCCTGCAAAGTATATTGCAAGAAATAAGGTTATAGCTCTTCCTGTAGAAAACATTGATCTCTACTACATTGATCCAAGCGATAGCGATTTTGCAAAGCTTGGTCTCAGCTATACCGTAGAGGGTGAAACAAACCTTATCGGATTCCATGCACAGGGTAACTATAGCACAGCCGTTGGCGAGTCATACGCTCTTATGGGCATGAAGCTTTGGGCTGAGTACCTTGATGGTATTGCTATAGTAACGGTAAACCTGGGAAACTGACTGACGCTACCGTAGCACCTGCGGACGGTAGCACTAATTATTGGGGCACAACAGCATCACAGATGCAGAGTGGTGTCACAGTAGCAGGAAACAGTATCACAGGTACACTTACCAAGCTCACAAGCGGTCAGCTTGTAACTGATTGGGGCGAGGGATACTTTATAGCACTTAAGTTTGATGACTTCTCAAGCGGTCTTACCTATAACGATGTCAAGGTTGGCCTCCACAATTCAGAGGGTTCAGGCCTTGTTACACTTGATAGCGATAAGGACGGCGTATTCAAGATTACTGACAAGAATAATCAGAAGCTTATGATCGTACAGGCTAAGGACGGTGCGGAAAAGACACAGTATTTCGATCTCTCAGGTCTTACATTGAGCTAGGAGGTGCTATATGTCAGTAATAGTAACATCTGACGGTGGCGAACAGAAGCCACGTGAGGATAAAAAGAAGAAATAAGAGGTAAACAGACATGGCTTTATCTGAAGTATGCAGAGAACTTAACAACTACTTTGATTACGACCGTTTTTTTGGCACTTTCAATATAGTCGATTCAACTTTGACTTATGAGGGTGGAGTCATGTCTGACCTTTTACAGGAAGGACAGTATTTTCGTATTGTCGGTTCTGTATTTAATGATGGTGTTCATGTTTTTAACTCCTCTACAATCAAAAGCTTAACCCATAATGAGACTTTTGACGGCGCAATTTGGGCGATGGCAGTACCTCCAGACGTCATCGCCCTCAGTGCTGAGATTGACGATTGGCTGAAACTTTACGGCGGCGTGGATAGCCAAGCTATGAGTCCGTATAATTCTGAGTCATTTGGTGGTTATTCATACTCTAAATCAGCCGGTAACAGTGTAAATGGTGGAGGAAGTGATTGGATGGGCGTTTTTGGTTCACGCCTTAATAAATGGAGGAAGATTAGATGTCGCTTTTAAGTAGTGCGTTTGAAAAGTGTACCATGATCGACAGGACAACAGCTCCTGACGGCTACGGTGGTTTTATAAACACCTTTGTTGATGGTGCTGAGTTTGAGGCGGCCATAGTGTTTGATACCTCAATGCAGGCACGAACTGCAGAGAAACAGGGCGTGTCATCACTTTACACAGTCACCACAAAAAGGGCTGTTACACTGCAGTATCATGACGTTTTCAGACGTGAGAAGGACGGTAAGATATTCAGAGTCACAAGTGATGGTGACGATAAGTACACACCACCAAGTGCCACCCTGGATATGAGGCAAGTCACAGCAGAGGAGTGGGTTCTAAATGGATAAAGCACAGGCACTTAATACATTTTGGAATAGCTTTGGTTTACCTGCTTATGACTCGCAGACAGTACCCCCGGATGTTACGCTGCCATACATCACCTACGAAACCAAGACAGACAGCCTTGATAATTCGCTTATGCTGACTAACTCAATATGGTATAGGTCAACACTTTGGCGTGATATTGAGCAGAAGTCGGAGGACGTAGCGGAAAGGCTCGGTCTTGGTGGAGAGGTAATAAAGATTGATGATGGCTATTTGTGGCTGACAAAGGGTTCACCGTTCGCACAGCGTATGAGCGATCCGGATGATTCCATCCGTAGAATAGTAATTAATGTTCGGGCAGAGTTTTTGACTGCCTATTGAAAGGAGAAAGCAAATGGGAAGATTTACAGTCATTCCACAGGCCACATTTGATGAGCTGCAGCTTGACGCAGGCGTGCTTTTAAGGAAGTTTAACCCTGCAAATCCTACATTTGATGATGCAGATATTATATGCGCAACTACAGGCGGTATACAGCCATCATGCGTGCCTACAATCAGTGATCTCGGCGAGGATGTAGACAACTGCCCGGTAAATACTAAGGAGTTCGCACATCTTGACTCTTGGGAGTGCAAGCTTGCTTTTACATCACTTGGAACATCTGCAGAGAGTATCAGACTCTCACTCGGTGCGGCTGATATCACAAGTAATGATACCAAGATCGTACCAAGAAGAGACCTTGCACAGACAGACTTTGCAGATGTTTGGTGGGTTGGAGATAAGGCAAATGGCGGCTTTGTTGCCATTCAGCTTAAGAATGCACTCTCAACAAGTGGATTTTCACTTCAGACAACCAAGAACGGCAAGGGTCAGGTATCTATGGAACTCACAGGCTACGTATCGCTTAGCAATCAGAATGAAATGCCTATGGTTATCTATAGCATTGATGGCGGCGAGACAGGTCTTTACAACGTAGAGCAGAACCTTACCAACATCACATCAAGCTATACCGATACTACGGTAGAGGCTGACGCAGAGTTCACAGCAACACTTACTGCTGCATCAACATACACGATTGATGACGAGTCTGTTGTAGTAAAGATGGGCGGTGTTGATATCACAGCTATGGCTTACAATAGCGGAACAGTCACCATTGCAGCAGCTACAGGTAATATTTCTATTACTGCTGTTGCTACAAAGGCTAACGGCTAATATTCGGAGGGATTACATATGAAATTATCAGACATTAAAGGCGAAGAGGCATTTGATGTTCTTGAGGCCTTAATCGATCCTGCAAGTAGGATCATGGCAGACCAGGAAGTAACAAAGACCTTTAACAGTGGCGCACCAAAGCTTGAGCTTGCAAAACTGCTTTTAAGGGAACACAAAAAGGAAATCATAGAAATACTCGCTATTCTTGACAGAGTACCTGTTGAGGAATATGAGGTAAATCTGTTGACCTTACCAAAGAAGCTTCTTGAAATCTTAAATGATCCTATGATGGCAGAGGTTTTTCCATCGCCGGAGCAGACAAAGACCTCTTCTACATCTGCTACGGAGAATACAGAGGAAGAAGAGATATAAAACCATTCATGCGATACGTTGAAGCGAGATTAACTGAAAAGACCCACGCTTTAATGTATCGCATTTATGTTTCAAACGCTTTACAAAGCATAGCAAATGAAATATCTGTCTGTTTTACAAAAAATGGAAAAGAAATAATAAAGAAGAGTTATTACGAGTTCTATCAGGAACTAAAAGAACCTGAAATCAAGGAAACAAGAACAAGCGAGGAGGTTATTACTCGCATAAAGAACAAGATGGCTAAATTAAGGAATGGATCATGACTTTAGCAGAAGTATTCGTCAAAATTGGACTTGATGATAAAGATTTTAATAGCAAAATAGGTGGAATATCTGGAAAGCTTGGAAAGCTTGGCGGTGCAATTAAGACCGGCATAGGAACAGCAACAAAGGTTGTGGGTGCTGCAGCGGCGGCAGGCACAGCGGCTGTTGGTGGCCTTGTTAAGAGCGCAGTATCTGCATACGGTGAGTATGAACAGCTTATGGGTGGTATCGAGACTCTTTTCGGTGAGAGTGCCGATGAGATGATGAAGAACGCCAAGAATGCGTTTAAGACAGCAGGTATGTCGGCTAATGAGTATATGAATACAGCCATTGAGTCATCTGCAGCAATGATTAAGGCTGTTGAGGGTGACACAAAGCGTGCTGCGGAACTCACAAACCAAGCCATTATTGATATGTCAGATAACGTCAATAAGATGGGTACTACGATGGAAGCCGTACAGAATGCATACAGGGGCTTTTCTCGTGGTAACTTTACTATGCTTGATAACCTGTCTTTGGGATACTCAGGAACTAAAGAGGGCATGAAAGAGCTGCTTGAAGATGCCAAGGCAATATCCGGCATAGATTACGACATTGAGAGTTATGCAGATATGGTTGAGGCCATTCACGTTATACAGAACGAAATGGGAATAACAGGTACAACAGCTGACGAGGCGGCAGGAACTGTAACAGGTTCTTTTGCTTCTATGTCAGCGGCTTACAAGAACCTTATTACAGGTCTTGGTGATAAGAACGCTGACCTTGGACAGCTCTTTGACGATCTCTTGGATACTGCATTTGGCGATGGCACAAAAGATAATAAAGGCGTCATCGGTAATATGCTCCCGGTATTCGGCACAGCCCTTACAAGTATAGGGAAACTTGTAGAGACCAGGTTACCATCATTACTCGAAAGATTACCGGGATTCCTTGAGGAATATTTGCCGATGTTTATAGGCGTGGTCGGCAAGTTGCTTGGCAGTATCGGGTCATTTATCAGAGACAGATTGCCATTTTTAATGAGCAGTATCAGAGGATGGATTAAGGATAATTGGCCAAAGATAAGAGATGCAGTTGAGGACATACTTAATGACGTTATAGATTGGCTCAGTGAGAATTTACCAAAGATGGCAGGTGACTTAGGAGAAGCTATCGGCACATTCCTTGGCGATGCTGCGGAATACGTCATACCAAAGCTACCTGAAATTCTCGGCACACTCCTTAATTCAGCACTTGAGTTTTTTACAGGTATATTTGACTCATTAGATGAAAAAATACCGGGACTCGGATTCCTTCTTGAGGGATTAACAACAGTTGTCCTTATAGGCGTAGGCGCATGGAAAGCATATCAAGCGGCTATGGCTATATCAGGCATGATAAATACTCTCAAAGGTGCTTTAACAGCCACTACAGGCGCACAGGAAGGGCTAAATCTAGCAATGTCGCTTAATCCGGCAATCGCAATAGCTGCAGCAATCGTGACACTTATCGGTGTGTTAGTTCTCTTATGGAATAACTGTGAAGCGTTCAGAGATTTTTGGAAAGGTGTTTGGAATAACATTGAAGAGTCGGCAGATTGGGCGGTTAAAGCTGTCGCAGACCTCATTAATTGGATTGCAGACCTCTTTAGCAGCGCATGGAAAAATATAGAAGAGTCGGCAGATGCAGTTGTTAATTTTATCGGAGGAATAGCAGGAAAGATCGGCCAAGTGTTCTCGGACATTTGGAACTCTATGGTTGAAGCTGTCGAGTTTGTAATCGGAAAGATAAAAGAACTCATCGGATGGATAAAAGAAGCGATTGAGTCACTTAATCCGTTTAAATCAGCAGGCTCTGTAACTGCAATGATCGACAAGTACAAGAACCAGGTACAAGCCGCAAGTGGTGGCAGCAATGGTTCTGATTATTCATCTAAATATAAGCACTACGCAAAAGCCATGAATAACCCTTACATCCTCGATGGTGCAACAATATTCGGCGAGATGGGTGGAACACTTCTTGAGGGTGGCGAACGTGGACAGGAAATGATTGTAGGTACTGACTATCTTGCAGGCATGATTGCAGATGCAATGGCTAATACCTCACAACCTGAAAAAATCATTATACCTGTTTACATTGGTAACGAAAGAATAACAGAAGTTGTGGTAAACGCACAGAATACTCACAACTATATAACAGGGGGTAGATAAATGTTAAAAGATTACCCTTTAGTATTAAACAATATCGAACTGCTTATACCTAACCCTTATAAAGAGGCGTGGAACGCAGTAGAAGAGACGAGAGAGAGCGCAGCCGGTACAGACATCTATACAACAGTAAGAGACCGCAAATTAACGATCTCTGTGTCGTACAAGGTGACGAGTACATGGCTTAAGACTCTTGCAGAGCTTAATATGCTCTCACGTACACAGAGCCTTGTGCTTAAGCGATACGATCCTATTTTAGAGGCGTACAGTGAACACAATGTAAAGATGAAAAGCTTTAATTACCAAGCGGAACGCAAGGCTTATGATCTGGCAATAACAAACGGTATTTACAAGGTATCATTCACCCTGGAGGAAATCTGATGTATAACGTCAGCCAAGCATATTTAACAGCCATGAAGCAGGACACTATAAAGCGTAAGCTTCGTGGCTATATTAACAGCATATCGTTTACAGACGCAGATATCCTCACCGGATCAGCAATGATTACAAACAAGATCAGTGATGGAACAGAAATTAAGATAGGCTCTGTAAACATTGGTGAACTGACCATAACTTTTCTTGACTGTGATTTTGTCAACGATTGGCAAGGGGCAACCATCCGAATAGAAGAGGGACTGAGGCTTGCTAATAACACCTACGAATATATACCGATGGGCGTTTTTACAGTCTCAAAAGCCGAAAGGTCAGAGAGTGGCGTTGCGATCACTGCTTACGACAATATGAGCAAGTTTGATAAAAGGTACGCACTCTCTACGACATCCGGCAAGGCATACGCTTTTCTACAGTATATTTGTACGTCTTGCAACATGACACTAGGCATGACAGAGCAGGAAGTGCAGGCACTCCCAAACGGAAACACAATGCTCGGGTTATGGACAGAGAACGATATTGAGACCTTTAGAGATTTGCTCTCATGGGTGGCGCAGACTCTTGCTTGTTATGCAACGATAGACCGTAGCGGAAATCTCGCACTCCGGCCATACACAAGCGTTGTGACAGATACCCTTGACGAGTACCACCGATACAAAGGAGACGTCTATAGCACGTTTGAGACACGCTACAGTGGTGTTTCGGTGGTAGATATCAAGTCACAGGCCACAATGTATGTAGGAGTAGACCCGGACATATACCTGACTTATAACCTCGGCTCAAATCCACTCATTCAGTACGGCACGAAAACAAACAAAGAGACGATGCTTGGTAACATCATTAACTCTTTGCAGAACGTGCAGTATACGCCATTTAACGTATCACTTCCTTGTGGCGGTGCTTACGATCTGGGTGACGTCATAGAGTTTGAGGATGGCTACGGAGATTGCACTTGTTGCATAACAAATTATACCTGGCAGTTCTATGGATCAGATAATTACCAAGCAAGGGGCGAGGGCAAAGACCCTGCGCTTGCAAATGCCCGGAGCAAGACCGACAAGAACTTAACAGGCTTAATGAGTCAGATTAACGCTAATGAGTTTCAGTATTACATATACCGAAATCTTGAGGCGATAAACGTAGGAAACACGCAGGAGAAAGAGATAGTAAGCATTAGGTTTGCTTCTCTCACTGCAACGATTGTTGTGTTTGCGGCGGAAATCCTGCTTGACATAGAGACATTGGAGAGTGGCATTACTTACACGGATGCTGTGGGTAAAGTCACCTATTACATAAACAACGAAGAGATCACAGAGTATCATCCGATAGAAACGTGGGTGGATGGCAAGCACGTACTGCATTTACTCTATCACTTAAATATCGGAGATGCACAGCTTACAAAGTTTGTAGCTACCTTAACAATGAACGGTGGCTCTGCGGCGATCCCGATACAAGGTGTCCAGGCATCAATCAGAGGACAGGGACTTGTAGCTACAGAGGAATGGGATGGCTACCTTGACTTTGAGGAAGAAATCGGAGAGATCACCCTCGGTGGTATCGAAGTAGAAAACAACATCATTGACGAGGTTGAAATCACACAGGATACACCATACTCATTAGAGTTTACTGAGGAATTAGGTGAGATTGACCTCGGAGGAATTGAGGTAGAGAACAACATCGAAGATATGATCCTGATTGACAAGGACATGATGAGTTCACACACATATCAGGAATTAACCGATTACACATACGCACAGATTAATAACCTTATGATCTACGGATAGGAGGAAACATGGCAACAGGAACAGCTTATTATAATTTGACAAAGCCTGCATCAAACGAAAACTTTAACCTCGCAACATGGAACACAAACCTTGACGAGATTGACGCACAGATGCATCAGAACGAGACAGAAACCTTTACAGGCGCAACGAGCCTTGCAGACGGAACAGTTGGAAATGTGCCTGCGCCTCTTATCGCAGACAAAGATAAGTATCTCAAGGGCGATGGCACTTGGGATACTCCGTCCGGTGGCGGTAGTTCAAGCGTAACCATCACACCAATCTTGTCAAGCGGAACAAAGATAGCTAACTATTCGATAGACGGAGTGAGCAATTCACTCTATGCACCAAGTGGCGGTGGGGGCGGTGGTAGCTATACCGAAACAATCCTTTTTGACAATCAAGGAGGAGCAGCACCTGCAACGATTACCTTACTTGATGACTATACTAATTACGATATGCTTGTTTTCGTCTTGTTAAGGTCGGCAGATGGTAGGCGGTACAAATATGAAGTGCCATACCTTGTAAGCAGTTTAAACGTAGGCGATAGCATACAGTTGGTTTCATACACCGAGTACGCATCGTATGACATCACCAACGTAACCACGTTAACGCAGGTGAACGCTAATGCCATGTATTTAGATACTGTAGTGGGTATATCCTATTAGGAGGGCGATATGAGAATAAAAGGACATTCAATCATAGAATTAACAGATATCAAGACAGGGAAAAAAGAGCGTTACGAAAACGACAACATGGTAACTCATGCGCTTGATAAATACTTTGAGGATGTGGGAGCGTTCAATATCTCACCACTCCACACAGTAAACGTGCGGAACAATCTGATACCACATCTCATGGGCGGTCTTTTGCTTCTGGATGCCGAACTCACCGAAAGTGCCGACAACATAATCTGTCCTTCCGGTGTAAAGATGGTTGGTAATGGCTCTTACAACGTCTCAAGCGGTAATGAGTCCGAAGTAACCGAAATGGGTACTTACGATCAGGTAGAGAGCGGTTGGAGATCAGATGGTAAATTAATCATGGTTTGGAACTTTGCCAACACGCAGGCAAACTGCGCAAGCGGTCAAACCATACAGTGTGCTTGCCTTACCTCGGCTAATCATGGATACATCGGAGAGGGTAACGCTAACAGCGGTAAGTATTATCCAAGGAATGCGACATACAGACGAAGCGATTACACCTTATCTGGAACACCTAACAACATTGATATAGACGGAGGATTATATCAGAGTCTCAGAATAGTTCATGCATCAAAGACAAATAACACAATCACCATGATTGATGAGCATAACTTTTATCGTACCACCGGATATGAGAACGAGCATATGAGCGAGACAGGAAAGCTTAAGCTTATTACATATAAAGAGCCGATAAAGAAGCTTGATATGAGATGGGGCGCAGGCTTTGAGTATATCCCTAAGACAGAAACAGAGGTAAGCATTCCAAGTGCATTTGTAACAGCCCTTAATCATGCTAACCCACAGCTTTACGGCAAAGTGGGTGACACATATTGGTTTGCTCATGGCTTTACTGACGCAGGATATGGCGGTGCTTATAAATGGTTGCAGAATACTAACATAGCTGTCATTCGGATCAATGCAGACAATACTGTTAATTACTATTCTGTAGCTAATCCGAGCAATGGAAATATAGATTTGATACCTAACTCTGTTGCGTTAGTCGGTAATATCCTCATGTTCTGTCCGTATTCAGGCGGTGGCGGTGAATGGTTTATTGATGTGACAAACCAAGCAGACGTGCATCAGGAGGAATTAGGGGCAACAAGCGTTGACCTTATCTATCCTACAGAGGGTGTGGCATTTGCTGACGGTGTAAAGATAGACATTGGCGAGCGGAAAGTATATCCGGCTAACTTATGGCGCAACGAGTCATCAACAAGAACCGGATATCAGTTCTTGAGCGATAACAAACTGACAAACAGCTATTGTGGAAATGGACAGCTTTATAAGACCACAAACTATCTGGCAACCATCAACAACCTTGAAACACCGATCACGAAGTCGAATGAAAAGACCATGAAAGTCACTTATATATTGTCCTTTGATGATGGAGATTGATTATGGCAAATAACATAGCTTATACAGGCTCTGACAAATGGAAACAAAAAGCAACCGAACTCCTCAACCAAGGCGGTGGAGGAGGCGGTCTTGTTGACGATGTAAAGGTCAACGGCACTTCGGTAGTCGATGAAAATAAAGTGGCGCAGATAGATTTATCAGATTATGCGACACACAGCTATGTCACTAATGCCCTTGATGAATACACCACCACGGCAGTTCTGCAAGCTAACTACTACAACAAGACAGAAGTCAACTCACGCTTGGCAGATAAGGCAGATGCCAATAGTGTGTACACCAAGACCGAAACTAACACTTTGCTATCTGCTAAAGCAAATGCAAGTGATGTATATACCAAATCAGAGACATATTCAGATGATGAGGTGGATGCGCTGTTATCAGCCAAAGCAGACACGGCAGACCTTGCGACAGTTGCGACAAGTGGCTCTTACTCTGATTTGAGCAACAAACCGACCATACCAAGTGCGCAGGTCAATTCAGATTGGAACGCTTCAAGCGGTGTAGCTGAAATCCTCAACAAGCCGAACCTTGCCACAGTAGCCACAAGCGGAAGTTATAACGACCTCACCAACAAGCCGTCTATTCCAACCAAGACAAGCGACCTCACCAACGACAGCAATTTTGTTGCAGATAGTAGCTATGTCCATACAGACAACAACTTCACTACTGCGGAAAAGACAAAGCTATCGGACATAGCAAGTGGAGCAGAAGTAAATGTGCAGAGTGATTGGTCGCAGAGTGATAACACGGCTGATGATTATATCAAGAATAAGCCAACAATCCCAACTGTCAACAATGGCACTCTTACTATCAAGAACGGAGACCAGACCAAGGGAACATTCAGCGCAAATCAAAGCACAGCCGCTAACGTGGTTATGCTACCTTTTGATATAACAGGGAACACAACGATAGGCTTCACGCCTGTTTATCCGAGTTAAGGAGGGAATTATGGCAACAACAGACAACAGACTCCCTACAGAGGGAACGCAGAAAGATATAGAGTCAAGGCTTGCGGCAATCGAAACCGCTCTCGCCTCATTAATGGCAGACACCACAGGGCAGAGCATAGCTTCAGCTATTAGTGGATTAGGTGCTACACTCGGAAGCGATAGAGCGTTGATTGATGGCTCTAATATAGGTAATCAAGCATTATTTCGTGAAAACATCGGTCTTGGTTATACTGTAACAACCCAAACTTATGACAGCTTAACGTGGACAGTTGTAAAGCTTGGAAAACTTTATTTTTTATCAACAGAGATAACAATCCCTGCAAATACAACACCTGCTACTTGGGGTAGTTTATATGTTTATCGTAACAGCAATAAACAATGGTGGACTTTACCTGTTGATCTAACTAAAAAGATAGCCGACTTATCATTTACTGATGGCTCAACCGCAGGAATACCGATTGCATACACCGACATATCAAGTCAGCCAAATAGCACAACCACAGCCGATATGGCAAGACCAACAACTACATCATCAGCTATTATTGTGCGTAAGTTTATTTGTGGTTATGTTTCCTAAATAAAAAAAATCAGAGGCGAAAGCCTCGCCTCTTCCAAAAAGAAAATAATCTTTTTCAATACTATGCAAATTATATCATATTAAAGAGGATTATTCAACAACAGGAGCAAACATGACATTCACAGAGCAAATAGCTGAAAGAATACTATCATGCAATCCTACTGATACCCTCGGACTATCCTTAATGGATTATGCAAGGCTTATTAATGGTGATTTAATGCTACCACCAAAACGTCTTGAAGATATAGCCGATAGACTTGGAGTAAGTTTTGCATGGTTAATAGGAGAGAATAAATGAACCCTTGGAACTTAATACCTTGGTCGATTAGCATTATAGCCCTTATCATCACGATCATCACCTTTGGCATAAACCGAAAGAAAGACCTCAAGACAGGATATCAAGAAGAGGATGCAAAGTTTGACGGAATAAAAGAGTCACTACTCAAGGCAAATATAAAGCTAGACCAAGTATGCGCAACTACAACTGAAACACGGACAGATATCAAGGCTCTAAACAAGGATATCACGGAAATGGACAAGCGCATTAGTGTGATAGAACGTGACGTACAAACGGCATTCATGCGGATAGACGAGTTGAGGGAGCAAAAGGAAGATAAAAGAGCATGATATCACTCACGGGCGATAAAATGGGCGATATATATCACTCATGGGCGATAAAAACCAAATTTGGTTTTATAAATGCCATTTTTGCACAAAATGTGCCATTTTTCGATTTTATATGTTGAGATTGGCATAAAAAAGCAGAGCCACAAGGGGTGCGGCTCTGCGAGGGTTTTGAGTATTAAAATACCCATACTGTTAGAGTAAGTATAGCAAAGAACGGAGGGAAAAGCAATGAGTAACAGTTTATATGACATCTTAAAGTGGACAGCGCAGATAGTCTTACCTGCCATAGCCACGCTTTATTTTGCTTTAGCTTCTATTTGGGGATTGCCTTACGGAGAGCAGATTGTCGGCACTATCACAGCGATAGATGCGTTTCTTGGTGCAATCCTTGGAATAAGCACAGTAAATTATTACAACAATAAGGAGGAGAAAGATGAGCAACAGTAGTCTTGTAACATACACGAAAATATCACCTAATAGTGATCCTCGGAAAAGTCCTATTAGGAAAATTACTATACATCATATGGCAGGCATCCTCACAGTTGAAGAGTGCGGTGAGGTATTTCAGAGGAGAGAAGCTTCTACCAACTACGGCATAGATGGTGAGGGCAACGTGGGATTATATGTAGACGAGTCGAGAAGGGCATGGTCTACGGCTAATCCTGAAAACGATCATCAAGCGATAAATATAGAGCTTGCAAACGATGAGATAGGTGGCGATTGGCACGTTTCCGACACAGCGATTGCTAAATGCATCGAGCTATGTGTGGATATCTGCAAGCGTAACGGCATCAAGAAAATCAACTACACCGGAGCAAAGGACGGCAATCTCACGATGCATAGATGGTTCATGGCAACAGCTTGTCCGGGTGATTATTTAGCTAGTAAATTTCCATACATAGCAGCCGAGATCAACAAGAGGCTGAATGGCTCGACACCAGAGCCAACACCGACACCAGAACCAACTCCGAGCGGTAACACTTGGCAAGGTGGCTATCCGAACTTGCCAAGCCGAGGATATTTTCAGAAAGGTGATGGTTATTCGACCTACACCAACATGAAAGATGATATCAAGCTCATTCAGGC
>AUXO011348327.1_pt1 | contig 25019 bp, 27 predicted proteins | sample 768731 | NCBI WGS metagenome assembly AUXO01 (sample SAMN02715735, study PRJNA202380) | gut metagenome | biome: sheep rumen | host: Ovis aries | place: New Zealand: Palmerston North | reverse complement strand
GTAGTTCAATGGTAGAATAAGAGTCTCCAAAACTCCTGACGTGGGTTCGATTCCTACCACCCCTGCCAAATAATAAAAGAGTATGTTAAGCTATAGTGCTTGCATACTCTTTTTTTGAGGTGTTTATGAATAATTCTTTATCTAAATATTTAAAAATCTATATTGCAATAATTTCCATTATTACTATTTTTATTACTCTCTTTGTTTCATTAATATCTAAAAGTGAATCAATTATTATTACTGAGCCCAAAGAATTCTACTGGCCACTTCCCAACAACCATATTATAACTTCGCCATTTGGACCAAGAAAAGCTCCTACTTCTGGAGCTTCAAGTTATCACTCTGGAATGGATATTGGAGCACCTGCTGGAACAAAAATTCATTCTATTTGTGATGGATATGTATCATTTATTGGATTTAATGGAGCTGGTGGTTTTACTATTACCGTAAAAGCTAATCCATATAAAATATCCTATTGTCATGTAAATCCAAATTTTATTGTTGATATTAATCAATATGTATCAAAGGGTGAAATTATCGGTGCTGTCGGTCCAAAATATGTTGATTATCCTAGTCAATATAAAGATAGTAATGGCTATACAAATGGTGCTACTACTGGTCCACATTTGCATTTAACAATAAGAAAAAATAATGAGCTTATTAATCCTAATTTATTATTCCAATAAAAAAGAATGCTCCTCAAAAAGCATTCTAATTTTATAATTATACTCTTTCCATATATTTACCAGTTCTTGTATCAACTCTTACAACATCACCAATATTTACGAATAATGGAACTGATATTTCTAATCCATTTTCTAATGTAGCTGGTTTTCCAGATGTTGTTGATGTATTTCCACTAAATCCTGGTTCTGTATATGTTACTTCCAACTCAACAAATAGTGGTGGATCAACTGAAATAATCTTATCTCCAACTGATTCGATTGTAACATTCATATTCTCTTTAATATACTTAAGTGCATCACCTGCTGTATCTTTATTCAATGGAATTTGTTCATATGTTTCCATATCCATGAAATAATATAAATCTCCATCTGCATATAAATATTGCATTTCTTTCTTTTGAACTTCTACGCTATTAAATTTTTCACTTGGATTAAATGTTCTTTCAATTACAGCTCCAGTCATAAGATTTTTGATTTTTACTCTAACTAAAGCAATTCCCTTTCCTGGTTTAACATGTTGATATTCAACAACTTTATACATATTATTTTCAAATTCAAAAGTAACGCCTACTTTTAAATCATTTGATGAATAAACAGCCATCAATTACTTCCCCCTTATTATTTATCAATACTAGAATATATATTAACATAAATAATGATTAAAATCAAGCATTATAGAATACTATTAATTTCAAGTAAAAATCTTATATTGCTTGATATATGTTAAGATTCATGATAAAATCCCCAAAGATGTGGGCTTGTCCTATATCATTCACCTAAATACACTAATTTTAGCTTGCAATTTTATATTATAATAATGAACTTCTTGCCTCTTCTGGAGTTTTATTTGACAAATATATTGGTGGTATATCAAATATTGTCTTAGCTCCATATTGTCCTTCTTTATTTAGTTTATATGTTGCTCTCGCAACAGCAATTAATACGCTACTTGTAAATTCTGGATTAGAATCTAATTTTAAAGAAAATTCCATCACATGTTTATTACCATTACTGGTTTCTCCACTATGGATTACAAAACCACCATGTGGCATTTGGCTATGATTTGCTTTTAATTCTTCTTCAGAAATAAAATGTACTATTGTTTTGTATTCATCAAAATAATTAGGCATGGTCTTAATTTCATTTTCTATTCTCGTCTTATCTGCACCTTCTTCTACAACAACAAAACATTCTCTTAAGTGTTTTTCACCTGGAAGCAATTCTGGATTCTCGCCACTTCTTACACGTTCTACAGCTTCTTCTATAGGAATTGTATATTGTTTAGCATCTTTTACACCTTCTATTCTTCTTATAGCATCACTATGTCCTTGACTTACACCTTTTCCCCAAAATGTATATGTATGTCCATTTGGTAATATAGAATTTGAATATAATCTCACAACAGAAAACATACCCGGATCCCAACCAACTGAAATTGTTGATGTATGTTGATTATCTTTAGCAATTTTATTTACTTCTTCAAAAAATTCTGGTATCTTAGCATGAGTATCAAAACTATCTACAGTATTAAATAATTTAGCCATTTCTGGAACTTGAATTGGTAAATCAGATCTTGAGCCTCCGCACATAATCATAACATCAATTTTATCTTTCCATTTTTCTACATTTGAAATAGTATCAACAATAGTATCCGAATTAACTTTTACAAGACTTGGATCTCTTCTAGTAAAAATTGCTACTAGCTCCATATCTTTTGATTTTTCAATTTCTGATTCAACTCCTCTTCCTAAATTTCCATAACCACAAATTCCTACTCTAATTTTTTCCATTTTCTTCACCTCTCTTACCAAATAACATTTCTTTCTAAATCTTCAATTGTTTCTCTTTTTCTAATTAATCTATCTTGATTATTACTAATCATCACTTCAGCTGGTCTTAATCTACCAGTATAATTTGAAGCCATATAATAACCATATGCACCTGCATTATATACTAAAATAATATCTCCTACCAGTGGTAATTTTACTTTTTAGTTGATTCATCCCAATATCTGTTCCTCATTTTCTCCTTGATATGAAACTCCAAATCCGCCACCCAAATCTGATATTTGGATATTATCAAATTGTGAATATTGAGTAATTAAATTTAGACCATGCTCTACACCATTGGACTCCCATATTTTTTAATAGCCTATCATAATTAGTAGTATCGCTCATCTTAATAAAATCCTTTTGAAATAATATTTAACGACACCACTATAAAAAGCTTTGTTATGAAACAAAAAAAGTGAATATTATAAAATAATACTCACTTACATTGCATAGCAAAAAAATATATGAAATAAAATCACATATTATTGATAGCCCTCCACTTTGTAAGTGACAGTTTATTGCATATTTTGCAATACCCCAGCAACATTTGATAAGGATTCAAATGCACTTCGGCGATATTCCCTTTTTAACTATATAAGCTCCTTTACCTTTAAATAGTTATACTCCTAAATATCGCGACCTCTACCGTTAAATTGTGTATATTCTAACATGTTTTTATTATTATATCAAACAATTATATTAATTCTATATTAGTATATTCCTTTGGACTCTTAGTTAATGCTTCGCATCCATTTTTTGTTATTAAAAATGTATCTTCAATTCTGATTCCCATTTTGCCAGCCAAATATACACCTGGCTCAAGTGCAAGAACCATATTTTCTTTTAATGGATAATCCACATTAGATCTTAATCTTGGTTCTTCATGAATATATAAGCCCAATGAATGTCCAAAAGCATGTAAAATAGAATATTGTGCACTTTGGTATTGTCTCTCAGCTTCCTTGATTAAAATCTTTATATTGGCATTATCTCTAAATCCAAATGATATTTGCTTTTGTTGTCTTAACACAAAATCATATTCATCTTTATATTTATCTGTATTTCCAACAAAAACTGTACGTGTAAAATCAGAGCAATAGCCTTGATATTTTGCACCCATGTCGATTAACAACACATCACCATCTTCAATAACTTTGTCTGTTGGTACAGCATGTGGCATTGAAGAATGTGCTCCAGAGGCTACAATTGTATCAAAAGCCAATCCATCCGCACCACGAGAGATCATATACTTTTCTATCTCAAAAGCCACTTCTTTTTCTGTCATACCTCTTTTTATATTATGAATTATATAATCAAAAGTCTCATCTGTTATTGTGCATGCGGTCTTGATTTTTTCTATTTCTTCTTCACTTTTTATTATTCTTTGTCTTTCAATAATATTCTCAGTTTCAACTAAATTAACTTTATATTTTTCTAAATACTTTTTGTAATCTCCATATGTTATATAGTTTTCTTCTATTCCAACATTTTCACATAGCATAAAGAAATTTTCATAATCATATGAACTTAATGCTCTAATATCACAAGCCATTATTTCAGAGTCGATTGTAAGAACATTTGTCACTTCCTCAATATATCGACTATCTGTTATAAAAATAAGCTCTTTAGGCGCAATAATCAAAACTCCTTCAGCATTTAAACCGGTTAAATAGTTTATATTTATTGGATTTGAAACAATCATTCCATCTAACCCATATGCACTTAATTGTGTTTTTAAATACTTCAAACGATCATTCATTTTACAATCCTTTTCTAAAAAATAAAATCATCTTTTTCAAAAATATCTTGATCAGTATATTGATCTGGTTTTAACCCTAATTTGTTTTTAGCATAAATACTTATTAGAAATGCTACTACAAATACTGCAACACCTAATACCACAAAAGCATTGGCAATGCTAACTTTCAACAATAAAGCTGATCCCAAAAAAGTAATAATCATTCTAAAAAGATTATTAATCATTAATTCTACAGAATAAATCGATGGCAAAACTTTATTGTTAGTAAAACTATTCAAATATTTTCTTGAAATGATTTGTGCAATTCCTATTAACAAGGATAAACCACAAAGCAACAATATAACAATAGCTAATCTTAAATAATTATTCATAGAAATATTTGAAGTTAATCCAATTACTATACAAGTGCTTGCATAAAATACTAATAACAAAAACAATGAACGATTTTTAAATATATCGTTATATTTCAATGCAATCTTTGCACCATATCCAACAACAAACTCAAACATTGCATATGCATACCCTATTAATGTAGCTGATGCCCCAAGATTTTGTATTAATGTCATCTCATATGTTGATAACAAAATTACAATACCACATATGACAGATGAGTATAAAAACAAAGCTCTTAATCTTTTTGAATTAATTACGAAATTCATAGTTGAGTTTAAATCATTAATATATTTCTTCTCTTCTTTTTGGTATTTGTCATCTGTTATCTTTTCAAAATCATAAAATCTAAAAGCAATAAGCAATGATAATATAGAAACTACTAAAGAGCACATAATTGGAATATATGGATTTATTTTATATAAATATCCAGCAGCAATCGCTGTTATTGCAGAAAGTACAAAATATCTACCATAACCTCTTTTGTCAATTCTAATAAAAATCTCGTTTTGAAATTTGCTTTTAGGAATAGACAAAGATAATAAATTTGATTCTGTAATCTTTTTAATACCTTGGCCAATTGAAATAAATAATTCATAGACAATATAAATTGTCATATTATTTACAACAAATAAAAGCGCACAAGCAATAACCATCAAGAAATCACCTATTATCATCATTTTTCTTTTGCCTAATCTATATACCATAACTGTAATTGGAATTTGAGTAATAATAGCTATTACCGCATAAATAGTTGATCCCAAGACAATTTGAGAGGCCGATAATCCTTTAACTTCACTTAGAAATATTATTTTTATTGCATAATAAAACAATAAATCATAAGCCAACATATCATAAAAAGGATACAATTTTAAATTATGTTTTCTTTTTTCAATTTCTTCTTTAGTACTCATAATTTAGCCCTATAAACCTATCTTCCTGATATTATTTTACCTATAGCTGTACATACCCATAGAAATGTATTTAATATAATATTTTGTGGAGCTAATATACAAATAATTGTTGACAACACTATGAATGGTCCAAATGAAACATATCTATCATCTTTTTTCTTTATTACTCTCACAATTAATATTATTGTTGAAACAATTGCCGCAATAACAAATGATAGTAATGATATTTGTAAAATACCACTAATCCCGAAAAAAATTCCTAAAGCAGCAACTAATTTAACATCTCCCATTCCCATAGCTTCTTTTCCAACAATTATTTTTCCTAGCAATGCAATTAAACCAAAAACAGCACCACCAACTAGGCAGCCAAGTAGCATATCTTTTGCGACATTAATATTATATAAGCCATAAATAAAAGTAAAGAAAAGCCCTACTTCAAAAATAAGTAACGTTATTCGATTTGGTAGTATTCTTTCTTTTAAATCTATTAAAAAGCATAGTAATAATAATGGCACTAAGGCTAAGAATCTCAATAAATCCAGATTTTTAAACATTAGAAATATGAAATTCGGATCTCTTTCCCATCCAAAACGATATAAAGCTCCAGCAAATAAAAAAGCTGTAACTATCATCAATATATACACATACTTAACTTCAAACAAATCTTTTTTAAAGAATTCTTTCGAAAAAACTTTTCTATCATGTAAATAGCAAAAATTACACCAAGCCACAATATTTCCAACTAAAAGACCTAAGCCCATAATCAATAAATAATATACAATAAAAATTTGATTGAAATACATTTTTCCCCCACTATTGTTTGCTTATTTTTTTCTTAACAAGTTTTTCAAACTTTCTGTTGAACTTTGTAATAAATAAATCTTTTGAACTTATTGGCTCTACTAAAATAGAGAACATCTTTAGTCTATTAGCTCCTAATACATCTGTAAAAATTTGATCTCCAACCACTCCAATATTTTCATTGTTTAAATTCATTTTTTTTGCAGCTCTTTTTAAACCTCTCTTCAATGGTTTTGTTGCAAAATAAATATACGGAATTTTTAATGAATTGGCTACTTTTTCGACCTTATTTTTTTTATTTGAATTTGAAACTATATATAAAATAATACCAGAATCGATCATTTTCTTTGCCCAATCTTCAAGTCCATCAATAAAAACTTTATCTATATCTATCAAGGTATTATCAACATCCAAAATTAGTCCCTTAATATTGTTTTCTTGTAAAAACGAAATATCTATATCAGTTATTTTATCTATATATTTTTTTGGATATAATAGCATAAAAAAATCCCACCACCTTCGATACCTTAATATTATCAATATGTTGGGATTTTGTCAATTTTTATTTACTTATTCATCACTATCAGAAGAACTGTTTTTGCCTAATAATTTTGGAATTCCATAAAATATCTTAATAAATGCTAACTTAATTTTTTTAGTTATTCTATAGAAGTTTCTTAATTTTCTTGAGCTAACTGCTATTTCTTTATTATCTTCAATTTTCTCTTGTTTTTGTTCTTTTACTTTTTCAAAGATTGATTGTTCATTATCATTTCTTTCAATTTCTTGTTGCACTGTAGCTAACTTAACATCTACTCCAGTATTTTCTTCTTGCTTCTGCTCTGGAATATTATTCAAGTCATCAACCTCGTCAAATAGTGAAAGTTTTTGCTCTATTACTGCTTCACTATCATCATCAACAGCATCTTGAACTTCTACTACTTCATCATCGTCTTCATCATATTTTTTCAAATAATCAAATAACTCATCGATATTCATATCTGAATCTGAAGAAGATACTTTGGTATCTATTTCATCAGGATCATCTTCTGCTACTCTCATACTGCTTAACTCAGGAATTTGAATAGTTTCTTCAATACTTGCTATACTATCTTCTACAGTTCTTTCATCTTCACTCTCTTCTTCGTCTCTTTCCTCAAATAATGCTATTTGTGAATCAATTTCTTCAATTAATTTTTGTAATTCATCCTTTGTTGAATCATCGACTTCAAAATTATTAATATCTTCCAATTCGATATTCTTTACATCTATATCTTCAAAATCATCAACAGCAGAGAATTGTTGTTCATTAGATGTTTCTTCTAATTGGCTATGTTGTTCTGATAAAGGTTTTAGTATTTCTTCAACTAGAGTATCTAAATTTTCTCCTTCATCTTTTGACTTATGTTCAATTGTATTCAACTCTTGACTATCTTCAGCACTAGCTATTTTTTTCTTGTAAGCTTGATATTCTTCACCCAAGCCAGCACCTTCAAACATCATATCAAAAGATCTAGCCATATGATTATTAATTTCTTCTTCTATAACTGAATCAGCTTTATACATCTGATATTCGTAACCCAAACCAGCTCCTTCAAATAACTTATCAAAAGATTGTGTTATTTGATCATAAGCATTTTGCATTTCTGTAATTTCTGCTTTATAAGTTTGGTAGTCCATATCATAACCAGCTTTTTTAAATAACAAATTATAAATTTCTTCAATATCAGATAACTGTCCCTCTTCGTCTTCTTCTGATTCTTCTTCAGGTTTATCTTTAACTAATTGAACATTTGTATTTTTTGATGTTTCATCATCTATTGAAAATAATTCATCAAATATTCTAGTTAATTCAGCTTCAATATCAGCTAATTCAACATTAGCAGAATCCTCATCTTCTTGAGAAGCATTATCTATCTTGATTTCTTCTGTTTTTAACTCTTCATCTTCATCCTTTTTTCCACCACCAGAACTGCTTCCAGAAGAATGATTCTCGTTTTTCTCAATAGGAGAAATATAATTGAATTGGCTATTATTATCCCAATTATTATTACCGTCTTTAAAGCAGAAATTAAATGTATCATATTCTTTCATTGGCACTTCAACTTCATAACCACCGTCGGTTTTTTCCATTGCTTTTTCTGCTGTATAATCCCAATTTTGTCCAAATCCATAAATAATTGAAATCTTATCTGAATTTGTATCGAGCAATTTACCATGATAATTGATTTTTGCCACCTTATCTGCTGTTAATTTCTCATTAAAAGAGATTTCCTTCGTAAATTCCATCACACATTCTCCCTTGTTATCAAAATCATATTGATTATATTAATAAGCGTAAAATAATTCAATATTTTTATTCTAGTTTTCAAGAATTAGCACATATCTTTTGTGTTACAATATTACTTTTTTGTTACTTTTTTAAAATATTCCTTCTATCTCCCCATTTTTGTTAACATCTATCACCGTTGCTGCAGGGATTTTTGGTAAACCTGGCATTGTAAAAATTTTTCCTGTTATAGCCACAATAAACTCCGCGCCACCCTTTATAATTATCTCTGATACATTTATGTCAAATGGTTCTTTACACTCCAAATTCTTTGGGTCATCAGAAAATGAGTATTGAGTTTTTGCAATACAAACAGGATATTTATCTAAATTTAAGTTTTTGACTTTTTCTAATTCTTTCTTAGCTTTATCTGAATATACTACATTACGCGCTCCATAAACTTTATTTGCTACTTTTAGTATTTTTTCTTCAATTGTATCTTCATCTTCATATGCATATTTAAAATTATTTTTGTTATTTACAATTTTAATTACCTGATTAGCTAAATCTATTGCACCCTTTCCACCTTTGGCCCACACATCACATAAAGCATATTCAACTTCGTTATCTTGCAAAAATTTTTCTAAAAACTCAATTTCATCTTCATTATCTTTATAAAATCTATTAATTGCCACAATAACATTTAATCCATATATATTTTTTAAATTATCAATGTGATGCATTAAGTTAGCCGTTCCCTTTTTTAGCGTTTCGATATTTTTATCAAATACAGAATCAACAGTTGAACCTCCGTGGTATTTTAATGCTCTAATAGTAGCTACACACACTACCGCATCTGGATTTAAATTAGCTTTTCTACATTTAATATCTAAAAATTTTTCAGCACCTAAATCCGCACCAAATCCAGCTTCGGTCACTACGTAGTCGCCAAGCTTCAAAGCCATTTTAGTTGCAACAATACTATTACAACCATGAGCAATATTAGCAAATGGTCCACCATGGACAATAGCCAAATTATTTTCTAGCGTTTGTACAACATTAGGATTAAACGCATCCTTTAATAATGCTGTCATTGCTCCTTCAACTTTAAGGTCTTTTGCATAAATTGGATTATCAGATTCATTATAGCCAACTATTATGTTTCCCAATCTTCTTTTTAAATCGTCAAGATCTTTTGCTAAGCAAAAAATAGCCATAGTCTCTGAAGCTACTGAAATATCAAAGCTATCTTCTCTTGGAATATTCTTTTTTTCATCTGCTAAATTTATCTCAATTTTTCTTAAAGCTCTATCGTTCATATCTAAACATCTTTTCCAAGTAACTCTTTTAAACTTTAATTCGTTTCCTTGATAGATATGATTATCAATTACAGCTGCTAACAAATTATTAGCTGCCGTAATTGCGTGAATATCTCCTGTGAAATGTAAATTAATATCTTCCATTGGTGCAATTTGGGCATATCCACCACCAGTTGCTCCACCTTTAATTCCAAAAACCGGTCCCATTGATGGTTCTCTTAAAGCCAATACTGCATTTTTTCCAACTTGATTTAAAGCATCAGCCAAACCAATGGCCATTGTTGTTTTTCCTTCACCTAATGGAGTAGGATTAATTGCAGTCAATAGTATTAATTTTCCATCTTTTTTATTTTTTAATTCTTTCATAATACTATTGTCAATTTTAGCTTTATATTTCCCATATTGTTCTACATACTTATCATCAATATTATATTTTGAAATAATATTATTTATATTTTCCAATTTTGCTTTTCTTTGAATTTCTATATCGGTCACAGTACCACCGCCCATCTTTTATTCTCTATTCTACGTTAAACTCTTCCTCTGACATTTTTTCAGAATCTGCATTTAACAATATTGTTATTTTCTTTTCGGCATTATCTAATTTAGTATTACACTTCTTGGATATCTCAATGCCTTTTTCAAATAACTTAACCGATTCATCTAATGGTAACTTTTCATTTTCTAACTTATTTGTAATTTCTTCTAATTCAGCCATTAATTCTTCAAAGCTTTCTTCATCTTTTTTTGCCATTTAATTCACCTCCTAATACTCATCAACTGTACCTTTATTAATATCTACTTCGAAATAATAATTATTTCCATTAGATTTTGCAGACATCGATACTATACTTTTTCCTTGATTATTAACATAATAGTCATAAACATAATCTGCAGAATTATCTCCATATTTTTCTTTTACCATCTGAATTGCCTTATCTTTATCACTCTTAACAACTTCCTTTTCCTGACTTTCATTTGGTTCGACTTTATTTGAGGTACTGTTATTGGCCGTATTAGTATGAACCTCATTAGTTTGAGTTGTATTTTCTTTAACTTCATTCTTAGTGCTATTTTCTACTGTTGACGTATTTGTTTGATTGGTTGTATTATTAGCAGCAGTTATATTATTGTTGGTTTTTTTGGTAGATTTTGTATATAAAAATCCCATCACAATAATAATAACTATCAAAATAATTATTATTAATAATCCTCCATTACCATCCTTACTTCTTTTTGCCATATTTTTCCTCCTATTCTATAATTGCTTTTTTAATCCCATCTTGAAATCTCAAATCAACTTCCATATCTTTCTTTAGTTGAGAGGACTTAGTAATAGGTTCTCCACTCTTTTCAACTAAACAATATCCTCTTGTCAATGTCTTTAAAGGACTTAATGCATCAAGTTTAGTTATCCACTCCATTGCATATAATCTAGCATCTTTGATAATTGCATTAATTGATGATTCCATATTTTTAGTACATTGATCAATTTGTAGATATCTATCTTCAATTAAACTTTGAGATGATTTATACACCCTTGAATTGATGCACTTTTCATATCTTAACCTCATTATTTGACTCTTCTTGCTTAGTGCCATTTTTAATCTTTTATTGTATATATGAATCCTGTCCTTTAATTCATTAATATCAGTCACTGCAAGTTCGGCCGCAGCGGATGGTGTTGGTGCTCTTAAATCCGCAACAAAATCTGCAATTGTAAAATCAGTTTCATGTCCAACTGCAGAAATAATTGGTATACTAGATTTATAAATTGCTCTTGCAACAACCTCCTCATTAAACGGCCACAAGTCTTCTAATGATCCTCCACCGCGTCCAATTATAAGCACATCACATAATTGTTTTTCATTCATTATTTCTATCGCTCTAGCTATTTCACTTGCTGCACCGGCACCTTGTACAGGAACTGGTAATAATCTAATATGAACGTGTGGATTTCTTCTTGTTGATACATTTATTATATCTCGAATTACAGCCCCAGTATTCGAAGTAAGTACTCCAATTGTTTTAGGCATAAATGGTATTCTTTTTTTATGAGATTCTTCAAATAGTCCTTCTAACGCCAATTTAGCTTTTAATTCTTCAAATTTTTGATACAAGTCACCAATGCCATCTTGCTTAATGGATTTTGCATATATCTGATAAACTCCATCTCTCTCATAAACAGAAACAGTTCCATAAATAAATACTTTCATACCATCTTCTGGCTCGAATTTAACGCTTTGTGCATACGATTTAAACATCACACATTTAATCAATGAATTTTCATCTTTTAGGGTAAAATAAAAATGGCCGGTATAATGACGTTTAAAGTTAGAGATTTCTCCCTTCACATAAACATTATTAAGAAACTCGTCCATTTCGATTTTATCTTTCATATATCTATTTAACTCAGTAACTGTTATAGGTTCAATATTCATACAAGTTTGTACCCTTCATAAATTCAACATCTTTATTCGGTAGATTCATCTTTGTCCAATTCTTTTTCTTTAACAATACTAGCCAAAACCCCATTTATAAAAACAGGTGATGAATCATCTGCATATTTTTTAGCTAATTCTATAACTTCATTAATTGCAATCTTATAAGGTAAATCTTTATATAGCATTTCATAAATTGCAATCTTTAATAAGCTTAAATTAATCTTGGAAATTCTATTTATTGTCCAATTATTCTTTAAGTTTATAGAAATTAAATTTTCTATTTCTTCTTTATTATTCTCTATACCATAAACAATATCTTTATAATACTCAATAGCTTCTTCATTAGAAATGCCACTACTCTCAACAAAATTATCAATGATGGTATCTGAAACTTCTTTTTGAATTTCAATTTCATATAATAGCTTAAATGCCATTTCTCTCATTACTGATCTTTGCATAACAAATCCTTTTTTACAATAATTTACTATTTTTCTGATTCATTTTCCTCATTAGCCGCTTCTTCAAGCGCTTCTTCTTTTTTTTCAACATCATCCACTAATGATTCATCATCTTTTAAAATATATGAAGGACTCTCTTCATTTTTCTTCATTTTAGTTTTTTTAGAATTAATATTTTTAATATTAACGTTAACCAATTTCACCTCTAAATCAGCTGTTCTACGCAATGCTTCTTTAACTTTCTTTTGCAACTCAACTGTTATTTCTTTAATAACCACATTTCCTAAAACAGTTAAATTAACATTAATAATTAGATTTTTATCTGGATCTAATAAAATCCTACTTGAAGCATTTTCAGCGCCAGGCATCTCTTTAGCTATTCCGTTTATAAGATTCTCAATGCTTTCGCGTGAGATAATCAATTTACCATTAGCATTTTCCAAAACAATTCCATTCCTAGTAACATCTACTGGCTTTAATCTTGTAAAAATACTTTTCAATGCAAGCAAAATAACAACAATACATACACCAATTGTGACTTTTCTATATGTTGAATCATCCATCAAAAAACTTATACCATCACTATATATTGTATTAGGTAAAACCTCAAACATAACTAATAATAAAGAAATACTTATAAATAACATTATAAATGCGAAGATTTTCAATGAAGTTCTTTCAATAAATTTCATATTTAATACCTCCTAGTCTATGTCACTATCTGTTTGTTTATTATTCTCTGCCTCCATCTTTGCTCTTTCTTTTTGTGAAAGTGCATGCACTCCCTGTATATGAACATTTACTTCATCTACAATTAGACCTGTCATAGATTCTATTGATTTTTTCACTAATGATTGAATTTCAAAAGCAACATCTGGAATTCTAGCGCCATATTCAACGATAATATTTACGTCTAATTTAACAGATTTACCATTATTATCAACTCTTATTCCCTTAGTAAGATTATTTTTGCTTTTAAAGACTTCTTTGAATCCTCCAGCTTTATCATATATTCCACGCACTTTTGAAATTGCTATTCCTGCATACATTGCAATAGCCTCGTCAGAAATCTGAACTGCATTTTCATTACTAGCATCAAGTTCTTCTCTTTCATCAGTTTCAAAGTTTTGTATTTTCTCTGATTCTCCAGCTTGTTTTTTACTATTTTTTTCTTCTTTATTATTTTTATTCTCAGCCATATACACTCCTTTAAATTTCTATACAAAAGTATATCATAATATGTTTTTTTTACAATAAATATTATTCAAAAAAATAACCTTCACTAATATGATTACCATTTATAAAATCAACATATGATACTCTCTTTGAATTTTCTGCTTGAATTTCAAGAATTGAAATAATTCCATCTTTAGTTTTTACAAATAATCCTTTTTTAGGATTGGAAAGAACTACTTGCCCAGGCTTGCAATCATAATAATCATTGTCTATATCTGTAACTATTTGTGTTTTCCATATTTTGATTATCTTACCAGAATTATGTGTTATGGCTCCCATTATTGGATTCAAACCTCTAACCAGGTTATGTATTTTACTTGTTGAATCTTCCTTCCAATTGATTATAGCTTCCTCTTTACTTAGCATTGGAGCTAATGAAAAATCAGAGCCCTGTTTTTTTGCGTGTACCAACTCTTTAATCTTATCAGAATCTACATCTTCATCAATCTCAGATTCAATTAACTTAAGGGTTTCTACAAGCATTTCTCCGCCAATTTTAGCCATCTTATTCCAAAGCTCGCCAGTTGTTTCATCTGGTCCGATTGAAATACTCTTTGATAAAATAATATCTCCTGTATCCATTCCAGCATCCATAAACATTGTTGTGATTCCAGTTTCAGTCTCGCCATTTAACACAGCCCTTTGAATTGGTGCTGCTCCTCTATATTTAGGTAATAGCGAACCATGCACATTAATACAACCATATTTTGGAATATCTAAAAAGCTTTGTGGTAATATTTTGCCATATGCTACAACGCACACAATATCTATATTTAATTTTTTAATTTCTTCTTCAAAATCAACATTATTCCTAATTTTTTCTGGTTGATAAACTGTCATATTATTTTCTATAGCAAATTCCTTAACAGGGGAATATTGTAATTTCATGCCTCTTCCTTTTGGCTTATCAACATTAGTCACTACGCCTACTATTTCAAAATCAGCTTCATATAAAGCTTTAAGTGACTCCATTGCAAAATCAGGAGTTCCCATAAATAAAATCTTCATATATCATACCCTACTTATTATTCTCTTGAGCATTTGGATTAACAACTTCTAAAGTACCAGGCTCTACTATATCCACAAATAGTTTTCCATCTAGATGATCAATTTCATGGCATAACGCCTGTGCCAAAAGATCTTTTGCTTTAATTCTAACTTTTCTTCCCTCTTCATTTAATGCTTCAACTGTAACTTCCTTTGGTCTGTGCACCTTGCCAAATTTATTTGGAAAGCTTAAACATCCTTCCTCACACTCTTGGTCACCTTTTTGTTTAATAATTACTGGATTTACTAATTTATATTGGGTTCCTTCCTCATATAAATCTATGACAATTACCCTTTTCAATACGCCCACTTGAGGTGCTGCCAATCCCACACCATTGAACTTATGCATAGTTTCTACCATATCGTCCATTAATTCTCTTATCTTATCATTAACTTCTTCAACTTCTCTAGATACTTTGGATAATATTTCATCACCCTCATATCTTAAATTTCTAATAGCCATTATATTACCTTTCTTTTATATCATTGAATTTGGATTAATATCTACACTTATTGATGTATCAGATGATTTTTTAATCTTGCCCATAGCAAAATTAATTGCCTCTACAAGATTTTTAGTAACATGCCCTTTAATAATAATTCTCCATCGGTATTTGTTTTGAATCTTATCAATAGGACTTGGTACAGGTTTAAAAATCACATCATCCGTTTTTTCAAAAATTTTATTCAAAATCGTGTATATTAAATTTGAAATTTTCTTTATTTCATCTATATTTTTTCCTTGAAATCTAATAAGAATAATATCACAAAAAGGCGGATATTTCAACATTTTACGTAAATCTATTTCAGTATTATAAAACAATTCATAATCTTGTTTTTGTGACATTGTAATAGCATAGTGGTCTGGATTATATGTTTGAATTATTACTCTTCCAGGCTTATCATCTCTTCCAGCTCTTCCAGACACTTGTACTATTGTTTGATATGTCTTTTCAACAGCCCTATAGTCCCCTATATTTAAAATTCCATCTGCTGAAAGAATCCCAACCAATGTTACATTACTTATGTCGTGGCCTTTGGCCACCATTTGAGTTCCTATTAAAATATCAATTTTTTCATTAACAAATTTGGATAAAATCTCTTCATGCGAATTCTTCTTAGATACAGTATCAATATCCATCCTAATCATAGATGCTGACGGAAACAATGTTGAGATTTCATCTTCTAATTTTTGCGTTCCACCGCCAAAATACTTTATCTTCTTACTATTACAATCAGGACATTCTTTTAATACTGGTGTCTCAAAACCACAATAATGACATTTTAATTTATTCTCATATTTATGATATGTTAAAGAAATATCGCAATTTTTACATTTAGCCACATATCCACAATCTCTACACATTACAAATGTTGAATATCCTCTTCTATTTAAAAAAAGTATCGTTTGTTCCTTTTTATCAATATTCTTTTGAATTTCATTTTGCAATTCCATACTAATCATATGATAATTACCATTCGACAATTCTAGTCTCATGTCCACAATTTTAGATAATGGTAAACTTGCATTAGAGTTTGCACGCTTTTTTAATTGAATTATATTATTTAACTCTTTTGCTCTATAATAATCACAAACATCTGGTGTAGCACTTCCTAATACAAGGGGAAAATTTCCCTGCCTAGCTAAGTACTTGGCTAAATCTTTAACATCATATCTTGGTTGCATTTCAGATTTATAACTCGCATCATGCTCTTCATCAATAATTATTATTCCTAAATTCTTAACTGGTGCAAATATTGCAGAACGAGCCCCTATAACAATTTGAGCTCTACCAGTTTCTATTTTTTTCCATTCATCAAATCTTTCTCCTGCTGAAAGCCTACTATGCAATATGGCAATAGTATCTCCAAACCTAGCCAAAAAGCGATTAGTCATTTGAGGGGTAAGAGAAATCTCAGGAACCAGCATTATTGCACTTTTCTTTAAATCAATTACTTTAGAAATTAATTGCATGTATATCTCTGTTTTTCCAGAACCTGTTATACCAAAAATCAAGTGATTATTATATTTACCTTCATCAATATCCTTCGCTATTATATCAAAACATTCTTGTTGCTCTTCGTTTAATTTCTTAGGTATATCTCTTTCAATTTTTTTATTTATTAATGGATTTCTATCAATATTTTCTTCTTTAATTATGATATATCCATTCTTTTCCATAGTTTTTAAAATTGCTCGACTAACCTCTGCAATTTCTTCAATGTCAGAAATATATAATCCATCATTTTGCTGCAAAAAATGTATTACTCTTTTATGATTTTCATTTTTTATGTCACCAAAATCTATATCACCATTTAAATATACAAAATTTCCTTTCTTTGACTTCATTCTTTTGGTACTATTTTTATTTCCTGTTCCAGGAGGTATCATCAATTTAATACAATCTGCAATATTGCAAAAATATTTATATGCCATCAATTTACTTAATTCGATTTTTTCCTTGCTAATACTATCTGCTTCATCTATACGAATTATTTCTTTATTAGCAAATTCTGATTCATCTTTCAATCCAATTACAAAGCCATCTTCAACTTTGCCATTTCCTTTTCCAAAAGGAACATACACCCTAGACCCAATTCTAATCTCTTTTTCCATAGAAGTTGGAACTTTGTAATCGAATATTTTATTTAAGGCTTTAGCATTACTATTTATTATAATTTCGGCAAACATTCTTTCATCCTTGAACTTTATTTTCGCCCATTATATCATTATTTTCGAATAAAAAAAAGCAAACACATAATAGAATTTCTATTTTGTATTTGCTTTATAAGAACAATTCTTTTTTGATTTTAATTAACATTTTTGATTTTTTTATATTTTCTAAACATAACACACAATAGTACAAAAATCAAATATAATGCTGTCATCTCAAATCCAGTATATGGTAATTCTGTATCTGAAATTGAATTGTCAACACTATTATTAATTGTGCCATTATTAACTATATTATTAATTTTGTTTGTAGTAGTATTATTTTCAACAGTATTATCAACCACATTATTAATAATTACGTTGTTTTCTTCTGGTATAACATTATTCTCATCATTAGACATGTTTTTATAATCATCTAAATTGTCCCAGTCAAAATTCATACTTCCTAATTTATGCAAACCCCATCTTCCTGATATTGAATTTTCTGATTGTAATAAATAAACACCATCAGTTTCAACAAATTTACCATTTTCTCCATCTAACACAGCATAAATATAGTAGTATTTATTCTGTATAATCTTATTCTTTAGATTTAAACTTTCTGGTATATCATCATCACATTCATACCCTACAAAATATGTCCCATCTGATTTACCTGGAGTCTCTACCATAGTATTAACTACAACATTTTTATTTGATTTTGCATATCTATACAAATCATCAGAAGCATCATTTCCGTCTTCTTTAATTTTAACAAGTAAACTATAATCTTTAACTTCTCCAATAACGATCCTCATTTTACGCTTTGTCCATATATCTCTTGGAACATCCATTGGAATATTAATACTAACATTATTATAAAAAAGAGAACCAGACATTCTTTCCATGTAATTTGGAAGTGTTGGTCTAGATAATAAGACATTTCCTTTAACTAATTCTGGCGTATCAGTACTATCCAGTTCACATGCATAAATCCATGCACGAATATCCCCATTTAATTCTACTACCTTCTCAATCATAGGAACCAAAGCCTTTCCTTCGGGTACATCATATGAATCGTTAGAAGTAAAATGTACATTTCTACGCAATCCTATATTAGACACATACTCACGTTCTTCACTATTATATGAAACTATGGGTTCTTCAAATGTATTATTAGTAAGAATCATAATATACTTATAATCTTCCGAATAATTATTAAATCCTTCAATATATAAATATGCTTCATTACCTTGATTTTTTATATATTCTATATCATATGTTGCGTTATCAAGATTTACTACTTTAGATTGGTCTACAGCCGCAAACGCCTTCAAAGAAAGCCCTAAAACAATTATAACAAATAAAACAGAAATCTTTTGTATACTTTTCATATCTTTCTCCAATATCAAAAACTATATATATGATATATTTAATAATATTTTTTTTCAATAAAAAAAACATCCTTTTTTAAAAGAATGTTTTAATAATTATTATTCTGACTTAATTTCATTTTCTACAATAGATTGTATAATAGCAACACATTTTTCCAAATTATCATTTTTTATTACATAATCATATTGTCCAATTTTTGATTCTTCATATTCAAATCTGCTCAATCTTAAGTTTATTTCTTCTTCAGTAGGCTTATCAATTCTATTTTCTAATCTTCTTCTTAGCTCATCTTTAGGCACTTTTAAAAAAATAGTAACCACTTTAATATCTTTTAATACATGCTTTAATGCTTCAGTTCCATTAACATCAATATCTTTAATTATATGCCCTTCAGCAGCGGCATTATTTAGTATTTCTTTTGAAGTTCCATATAACTGGTTATGATGAACATCATATTCATAGATTTCATCATTTTTTATTTTTTGCTCAAATTCCTCTTTAGAAACAAATACATAAGTTTTACCAGGTATATCCCCTTCTCTAGGTGCTCTTGTAGTATATGAAGGTATTGTATTAATATGGTCTACTCTTTTTATTATTTCGTTTGCAATTGTATTCTTACCCGAACCGGCAACGCCAGATATTATAAATAACATAACCTACTCCTTCAAAAAAATCATTTACTAATTATTGTGCATTTTCTTTTTTTACTTTTTCTTCATAGATTTCCCATACTGCTATCGTTTCTGGTGATTCCCCTTTTTTATCTGTCAAAATTGGGGCACCTTGAGCTATTTGTCTTGCTCTTTTTGCTGTTAAAGATATTAATTCAAATCTATCATTAACAACTTTTAGTACATCTGTTACTGGTGGTTCTACTAACATTACTTTATTCCTCCTTTTTAGATTCTTCATCTATTGAAATTCCATTAGTGTTTACTCTTCCGGCAATTGTTTCTGGTTGTATTGCAGACAATACAACATAACCAGAATCCATAATTAAAACTGATCTTGTTCTTCTACCATAAGTAGCATCAATTGCAAGTTTATTTTCTTTAGCTTCTTGAACCAATCTCTTTATAGGAGCTGACTCAGGACTTACAATTGAGACAATCCTATTTGCATTAACTATATTACCAAAGCCAATATTTATTAATTGCATTTTACATCACCTTTCATTTCTTTTTATTTGTCTTCTTTACATTTGCCTTTTTAGTAGTAGTCTTTTTAGTGGCACTACCATTTTTTGCATTATTTCCGGTTTGTTTCTTTTTGCCACTATTATTAGATTTAGTACTTGTTTGTTTAGATTCTTGTTTTTCTTTCTCTTTTTTTTCTTTTATTGTTTTTGTGCTGTATTCATCAAGATAACCTTTATCTTCTTTTTCTAAAATTTGTTTAACATCACTTAAGCTATCATGATATTGTTTTACCATCAATCTATATGAAAAGATGCTTTTGAAAACATAATAAATAGCTAAGACAATTGGAACCGCTATCAATACTCTAACATATTGTATTGCAATTACATAATATAAATGTGGAATAAACATTATAAATATACTAGCAATTAATAATTCCATTCCACTAATTGCAAAAGTTGATTTATGCTTTCTATACCCTATCTCAAACAAAATTATTGTGCCTATGATACCTAATATCGAAATAATCTTACAAGATAATTGAAAAATTGTTTTAGACTTAAATACAAATAAGCAATTTACTATAAAAAATACGCCCAAAACTATGATTGCTAGAAGTGAGTTAACAAAAACTTTAAAGCTTATACTTTCCTTAACATCTGAAGTCAATTTTCTTCTTTCGGTCAACTCTTGTTCCATTAATTTGGCTTTTTCCGTACTCATAAAAATAACCTTTCTTCAAATATGAATCTATAATCCCAGTTCATACATAATTATTGAAATCATTGATAGTGCTACAGTTTCAGTTCTTAAAATTCTTTTACCCAAAGTAACAACCTTTGCATTAGTATTGCGAAGCCTTTCTATTTCAAAATCATCAATTCCGCCTTCAGGTCCTATCAAAATTCCAATCTTACAATTGTCTTTTATTATATCATTGTATTTATTTTTTTTCAAAATATCTTTTAAACTTATTTCACTTACTTTTTCATAAGGAATAATAAATAAGTCAAATTCATCAATTTTACTTATAACATCATCTATAGAAATTGGATTATAAACTTGAGGTATTATATCTCGTCCGGATTGTTTTGATGCAACTTCTGATATTTTTTGCCATCTCTCTACTTTTTTATTAATCAAATCTTGATTTAACTTAACAATACATCTTTTCATTGAAGTTGGATAAAAATCATATGCGCCCAACTCTACGGACTTTTGTATAATCAATTCCATTTTATCAAACTTTGGAATTCCTTGAAAAATACTTATTTTTATCGTACTTTCAGCATTAGATTCAATCTCCGAAATAATTTGACAAATAATGGCATCCTTTTTAATATCCTTAATTTCGCAATCGTAATTTCTTCCATCTTCATCACAAACAATAATTGGATCAGAAATATTATATCTTAAAACATTTTTTATATGATTTACATCATCACCAATTATATTTATTTCATTATTAATTATTTGATTTTTTTTAACAAAAAATTTTCCCATAAAATCCCCTGCTATTTTGAAATCAAAGGATATTATAACACTTTTCACGAATATTGTAAAGCTATACAGTCATAGAGCGTATAAATAAAAAGTGAACGTTAACATATAACATCCACTTTTGTCATAATATTTATTTTTTTACATATGTAATAAATGAATATGAAAGTTCTGTCGAATCGTCATTTACATCTTCTTTTTCTTCGATTTTCCATTTCTTTTCATCTATAATCGGAAAGAAAGCATCACCATCAAATTCTTTGTCAATCTGTGTAACATAGATTTTATTGGCATAGTTGAACAATAATCTATAAATCATTGCACCACCGACAACAAAAACTTCATCCTCGCTATCAATATATTTTTGAATAGCCTCAACAGAATCTACCACTTCAACTTTATCTTCATTTTTAAAATAGTCTGGATTATGCGTAAATACTACATAATTGCAATTTCTATTCATTTTTGTTATTTTTTCAAATGAATTTCTTCCCATTATTATTGTATGATTCTTTGTCAAGTTCTCAAATCTTTTCCTATCCTTTGGCAAATCCCATATTAATTCATTATTTTTTCCAATTATATTATTTCTTGCTTTTGTAACTATTATACTAATCATATTTTATCCTTTTTATTCTCCTTCGCTTATTGGTAATATCTTTGCATATTTTTCTGCAGGAAATTCTGTATCATATTCAATACTATTAAATAATTCAGGCATATCCTCTTTAAATTTTAACAATAATGGTATCATTATTTGTCTTATTGTTGGATGTGTCATTGGTGCCGCTCTTAATGATAATATATGTCTCCACTCTCTTATGTTACAAGTCATAGTGTACTCTGCAGCAGTGCTATGTGGTAAAAGCATTCTCAATTGGTCTGGTTTAGCATCCATTTTAGACATAGCAAGATATGATTTTTCTATCGCTTTTAATCCTTTTTCCCATTCTTCATAAAGTGGTGTTCCTTCATCAATGTGGCATGGCTTTATAAATTTGATTTCATTATCAAATTTGTCCTTACCATAGTTACAATATCTTGTACTTTCTATAGAAAATGAAGCAAATCTATGTCTTGTCAAATCTTTATATGTTCCAATATCACCTACTACTCGAATTGTTATTTTCTCATGTTCTAAAACAGATTCATGTCCTCTATTTATGCAATTATTTAATAATCTTTTATAACTATCTTCAGTAATTGCACCCTCAGATCTATAACAAGTTCTGCATGCTCTTTCAATATTTTTCATTATTTTTAATCCATCATACTTTTCTACATAAACAACTGGATCTATTAATTTCATTCTTCTACTTCCTTTCTTTTTTTCTACTTATTTTTTTATATCATAATAGAAATTTATAATCAATTAATTATTTAAATTCTTTAAAAAGAAGTCCCAAATCTATTACTAGAACAGGGACTTCCAATTATTATTTTTTATTATTATTGATTATCTCTACCTTCTGGCAACTCAGGATATTGAACTACTAATCTAATACGGAACAAGTATCCAATTTTTTTACCAAGCTTGCTATTTTTAATTCTTTGCCATAGAGAAGGTTTTTTATTAAATCTTTTACCTTTACCTGTTTGTTCTGCACGTCTTTCAGCTACATTTACAGTATTATTATAATATCCTTGGTTCATCATATTGTAATTTTGAACTTGGTTTTGTTGTTGATATGCATTTTGATACATTTGATTTGTATTTCTAACTTGATTGTACTGATTATTAGTAGCAAATTGTTGCATATATTGTGGATTATATTGTCCATAGTATTGCATACGAGCTTGTTGTTGAGCTTGAATATTTTGTTGTTGGTACATATTGTATCCATTCATCACTTGTTGTGCATTATATGCAGGTCTCATATTTTGAACTGGTTGAACCATGCGTTGAACTGGTTGTACAACTTGAGCTTGTTGTTGTGGTTGTTGTTGAACCACTGGTTGAACAGTTTGTTGTGGTTTTACTGCAGCTTGAGGTGCAACAACTTGTTGTGCAACTTGTGGTTGTACAGGCTGTGCTTGTACTGTTTGTGTTTGAGTAGCTTGTACTGTAATTGGAACTGGTTGAAGTGGTTGTTCATCCTTAACTGGAGTAACATTTTCAACAGTTTGTTCTTGTTGAACTGTTGCTGTTTCTTGAGCTTCTTCTTTTGTTTCTGTCTTAATTGATGCCAATTCATCGATTCTTCCAACAGCTCCACTTATATTAATATTTCTTTTCTCAGCTGTTTCCTGAACCTCAGCAACTTCTTGTTTAGTTTCTTGAACAACAGCTGGTGTATTATTACTTTCTACGTGATCATTAACTTGAATATTTTCATTACTTTCTTGTAATGTCTCACTATATTGAGTATTAGCCTCTTGCTCTTCATCATGAACTTCTGGTTCTTGTTCTACAACTTGTACAGCTACTCTTGGTTTTGGTTGTACCATAACCTCTGTTTCTATCTTAGCAGCTACACTCTCAGCTGTAGAGTCTTGAGTTGAAACCTTAATATCTTGAATTGGAACAACTTTTTCTACTTCGTTATCTGAAATAAACTCTTCTGCAGGTGCAGGTATATACTTTAATGCTTCTGCAATTTCAATTCCAATATAACTCAATGCTTTAGATCTATCATCAATTCTTTCCATATCAATTTCAATATGGAAGTTTTGCTCTAAATTCTTTATTTTAGCTTGAATTAATTTTTCTGCATCTTTGTATTCTTCAGATGTTTTGTCTTTGCTATTACCAATTATATACAAAGCTTCGGCAACATCTGCGGGATATTTTTTACTTAATTTTTCAACAATTTCTTTCCAATTTTTGGCATGAGCTTTAACGGCCTCAGTAACATCTTTTAATACTTGGCCAAGCTTAATATTCTTTTCTCTTTTGCGAATTAATTTTTCAATTCTTTTGGTATTCTCTTCAAATTCACTAGTAGCATATTCAACTAGCTCATAAGCAGCTTTATACACATTCTTTGGAAAGTTTTTCTTTTTAGGATATTCCAATAAATATGTTTTAACAGATTCCACTAAATCTTTGAAATAAGAATCTTCATCTAACTTAACTATTTGTTTCTTGCTATTAGGATTAATTAGCTTTTGAATCTTATCAATATTAGATAAAATCTTTTCTTCCGTGATTACCATTTTCACGTTTACCATGCC
>AUXO017686742.1_pt1 | contig 25057 bp, 27 predicted proteins | sample 768731 | NCBI WGS metagenome assembly AUXO01 (sample SAMN02715735, study PRJNA202380) | gut metagenome | biome: sheep rumen | host: Ovis aries | place: New Zealand: Palmerston North | reverse complement strand
TTGATCAGCACACTTAAAAGGATATATACCGCTACGGAAAGAGCCATCCAGCATAGATTGGCTTTTGATAATATTTTCTTGCTCATACTCTACACCTTTTCTCTTTCATTTTTACCTAACAAACCCTCCGGTTTGATAATCAGGATCAGAATCAAAATAACATACACGATGGCATCTTTATACAGGGAACTGCCATAGGCAATAACCATCGTTTCGGCAATTCCGATAAACAAGCCGCCGATCATGGCTCCCGGCACACTGCCGATGCCGCCGAATACAGCAGCAATAAAGGCCTTCAGACCTGGGGTCATACCCATCAGAGGGTTGATGGAGTTATAATACACACCAACCAGGATACCGGCAACACCGGCTAATGCGGAGCCTAAAAGGAATGTAAAGGAAATGACGGTATCGACATTGATTCCCATAAGCTTAGCAGCGTTTTCATCCACGCTGACAGCACGCATAGCACGTCCCATCTTGGTATGACGGATGATATACTGCAAGACGATCATCATGACGATCGTAATGACCAGAATGTAGATCTGTTGTGTGGAGACCTTTACAGATCCAATCTGAAAGGTTGAATTATTCAGTAAAACAGGGTATGTTTTTTTCTCCGAGCCCATAACCAGCTGTGTTGTATATTCCAAAATATAACTGACACCCATGGCGGTAATCAGGGCGGAGATCCGAGTGGCATGACGTAATGGTTTGTATGCAACACGCTCGATCAATACACCCATGATTCCACAGAAGACCATGGAACCGATCATGGCAGGGAAGAATCCCACACCCAGCTTTGTGGTAACGATATAAGCAACAAAGCTTCCCAGCATGTAAATATCCCCATGCGCAAAGTTGATCAGCTTGATGATCCCGTATACCATCGTATACCCCAGCGCAATCAGGGCATATATGCTTCCTAATGACATCCCGTTTACTATTTGTTGAAGAAACTGTGTCATAGTATCTCTCTCCTTCCTTAAATGTGGAAAAAAGCCAAGGAGAATCCTTAGCTTTTTCTCTACGTTGTACGTATTTGTTTACTTAACGGTTACTTCTGCATTTGTTTCTGCACCGTTTGTAGCAGCATCGATAACCAATACAGATTTAACAGGTGTATGCGTTTCATCAAATGTAAAGCTTCCTGTCAATCCGTCAAATTCAGCTTTCTCCAATGCTTCCTGTAAAGCAGGTCCGGTTGCACCGGCTTCTTCCAGAGCCTGGATACCTAACATAACAGAGTCATAAGCTAAATAAGAGAACATGTTCAGAGCATCTTCACCATATTCTTCAATATAGGCTTTTTTGAATTCTTCCTGTGCTTCTGTCGGAGCGCCGGATGCGATAGCCGTAGTGAAGAATACATCATTCAGATTTTCCTTGCCGGCCAACTGAGCCAATACAGTCGAGTCAAATCCGTCAGCCCCAACGATCGTAGCATCGATTCCCATTTCACGAGCCTGTTTGATGATCAAACCAGCTTCACCATAGTATCCGGCTACATATAATACGTCAAAATCCTTTTCGGATAATTTAGTCAGGATCGCGTTGAAATCTGTATCTCCGGCATTGTAGCTTCCGTCTTTTAAAGAGTTGATGACTTCGCCACCGTTCGCTTCAAATGTTTCGATGAACTGATTTGCCAGTCCCTGACCATAATCACTTGTTTCAGCAAGAACAGCCGCCTTTTTCTTTCCCATATCCTTGGCTGCATACTGTGCCATGGCTGCACCCTGGTAAGAATCTTCAAAGCAGATACGGAATGCACTTGGATATACTTCATCTCCGTTCATTGTTGCGTTGATCTGTGTAGCTGATGGGGAAATAACCGGAACGCTACTGTCACTGGCAACTTGATATGTAGCGATAGAAGCACCACTTGTTGCCGGTCCGACGATGAAGGCAACCTGATCTTCTTCAATCAACTTGGTAGCCGCTGTTGTACTTTCCGCAGCATCACCTTTGTTGTCAACGGATACATATTCCAATTTGTACTTCGCATCTTCACTTTCATTGTACATTTTAATAGCTAATTCAACAGCGTTGGATTCTGCTGTACCATAGCTGGCAACGTCACCGCTCAATTCGAAGTTTCCTCCAATCTTAACGGTATCACCTTCAGCTAATTCAGAACCGGATCCACCGGCACCTCCGCCAGATCCACAAGCAGCTAACATACTCACTGTCATAGCAGAACTTAATAAAACTTTCAAAAATTTCTTGCTCATAATAGTAATTCTCCTCCTACATATTAAGAAATTTAATATTAACATTATACTACATAATACCAAGCTTTTTTTCAACGAAAATCTTTCATTTTCCTTTGAAAAAGTTTTCAACATCTTAATCTTCGTATGTCGTATTCTTTCATTCAAGATATGATACTATGATAAAAAGGAGGATATCATGATTACTTGTTACCAGGCGCGGCAACGCCTTGATGATTATTTGAAAGACTATTCTAAGATCAAACAGACTATACAAAGGCATCCGGATTGGGAGATTATGCAGATTGCTCAGGCTTGTCAGGTAGATGAAAAGGAAGTGTTGAAGGTGATGAAAAATCTATGAAGCAGCTGAAAGCTTTGTTGGTTGCTTTCTGTATTCTGACAGCAGTACTTTTTCTGATTTTATCAGTTGGTCTGGTATGCTGGAAAATACCGGTTCTGGGGACGATCTCCACGTTTCTGTTTCAAAGCCGGATACAGTATATCATCCCTATCTGTTTTGGATCGACGGTTTTCTGGATTGTTTGGATGCTTTTCAAAAAAAAGAAGTTGTATCTGTTTTTATCTGTGATATCGATTGTGACATTGGTCATTCATCTTTTTGTTCTAGGTTCCACGCTCCATCACCTGCAAAAAGAAAATATTACCATCGATTTTTTTGCGACGAACAAGCCGTTACCGACCCATGAAGTGGTTGTAGACACACAAATATATGCAGACGGGCAGAGCATAGATGTGTATTATGTACCAGCCGGATCAAAAGAAAAACCAATCATCGTCTATATGCATGGAGGAGGCTGGGTCAGCGGATCGAGAACCAACCGGGAATATGATGCCCGTGTCTTCGCGAAAAACGGATACGTTGTGTTTTGTATGGATTATGAATTATCCGGTAAGGAGCAGCATCTTTGGAAGCAGACCCAATCACAAATGGATATGGCCATGGACTGGATCCAGGCACATGCCAAAGATTATCGGGCAAGTATAAAACGTTTGTATCTTACCGGAGATAGTGCCGGAGGCAATCTGGCATTGATTACAGCATATCGGATGAATGCTGATACAAGAAGACCGGATGTAAGAGCTGTCTGTGTAGACTATCCGATCGTTGATCCTGTTTCTTTTTATAATAATGAAGCTTTTTATATGTCAGATCTGGCAAAAGGATCGATCATTGCGTATACCGGAGGTACACCGGAGCAGAAAAAAGATGCGTATGAAGCACTCACGGTCTATCGGTATGTCAATGAAAGCTGTCCGCCAACCGCAATCTTTTTAGGCCAGGCGGATACACTTGTACCACCGGAACCATCCTATATATTATGTCAACAGCTGCAAGACCATAACATAGACAATCAGATCCTGGCCGTTCCGTTTGCCAATCATATTCTTGATTACCAGCCGGCATCGGTGGGAAACCAGGCCTGGTTATCTTATGCGCTGCAATGGTTTTCCTCACATTCTTAAATAACTGACATCAGGATTGTCAGATTACGTGGTATTAATCAAGCATAAGGAATGGTGGGTGGGGCTATGAAACAATATAAAAAGGAAGAGTTTGAACTGAATAAAAAAGAAAATCCGGCATTATATCATATAACGATGATGATAGCCAGCCAGTTTGAACAATCCAGATCATTTCGTTTATTTATGTATGTTCAGATATTGCTGGACGTGTTGCTTGTATGGTTATTGATCCGTTAAGAGTGGATAGAAAAGAGCAGATGGCATAAAATAGAGATATGAATACTCTAAAAAGTCAAAGGATTACATTTTTTGATGTGGAAACACCCAATGGAAAAGGGGACAGCATCTGTTCCATTGGTCTGATTTCCTGTGTAAACGGAATAGAGGTGGATCGCAGGTATTACTTGGTGGATCCGGAAGCGCCATTCTGGGCTATGAATATCCGGATCCATGGGATCCGGCCTGTCCAGGTGATGGATGCGCCGACCTTTCCGCAGATATGGCAGGAGATCGAACCATGGTTTACGCAAGGCATTCTGGTTGCTCACAATGCTGCCTTTGATATGAATGTCATTAAAAAATGCTTATTGCGTTATGGGCTGGATGTGCCGCCGATGTTGTCCATCTGCACAGTTCATTTAAGTCGGAAACATGTGAATCTAGATCATTATCGTCTCAATGATGTCTGTACCTATCTGCAAATTCCGCTTGAACACCATCATCATGCCATGGATGATACGATTGGCTGCAAGGGGATCTTCGATTACTGGGCATCCAATGGACGCATTGATGAAAAGGATATCACGGTCTATTCCATGGATAAGACAATGAAATATCGTGCGTATGTAAAGAAAAACGGAAGTATAAATCTTCGATAGGAGCAGAAACAGGCTGATGGGATCTATTTTTATAGATACATCAGCTTTTTTAATGTCTGTTAAATAAATGAGATGCATGGTATAATTAATTATAACTAACTAAGGAGATGCATATGAAAAAGGAAACTTTTGATGTGGTTCACGATGGATTTTACGGCGCGTATTATCCGAATAAAGAAGCGACTTCCACCGTAATGATCTTAATGCTGGGAGATTCTATTGATGACAGGATGGCGGTTTCCGGTGTGAAATGGATCCATTCATTCGGGTGCAATGCCTTGACAATGGCACCGGCTAAAAAGGATTATGGGCATCATAACTATCCGTTAGAGCGGTTTGGAAAAGCATTGGATCGATTAAGGGAAAAGGGAAATCAAAAATTTGGTATTGCCGGCGCTTCGACAACCGCAATGCTGGCATTGTGTGTTGCTTCATATTATCCGGAGATAACGCTGACCATCGCTATATCCCCGTGTGATTTTATTATGGAAGGTTTCTATCGGGATGGTAAAGATGGGATGCGGGAGCGTCCGGGCCAAGGGGAATCTACGGTTTCCTGGAAAGGACAGCCTTTACCTTATTTGCCGTATGCCTATCGACATCCTACTTATTGGAAGATGATCCGCAAAGAAAGCAAAGAAGGAAAAGATATGGTGGCCAGCCGTAAGCTCTTTGATGAATCCGAACGACGTCATCCATTGCAGGAATCACAGAAAATAAAGGTGGAAAAGATCCGGGGACACATTGTTTTTATTGGCGGGTATGACGATGTTCTCTGGGATACATGCCGATATATAAAACGGATGGAGCGACGTCTGGAAGATCATGCACATACATGTACGATTACTTCTTTGCTCTATGCGCATGTGACCCATTTTGCTTTTCCACAAAGTATGCTGGACAGGATGTTGCCGATTTTTGGCAATCAGATCGTAAAGCTTTTTGCAGCCGGCCGTGCTTGGCCGAAACAATGTAAACAGGCGCGAAAGGATATCGACAAGAATCTTACAGAGATTATACAGACATGGAAATGACGTGAATTCCCGTCTTTTTTATGAAGTTTACCACATTATTCATCAAAGCTGCGCAAAAATATGATAGGATGGACATATGAATGTAAAAACAAAGATTATTTGCCTTGATTATGGGGTTGAATATGAAAAAATGGATAAAAATTATCCATTTTGTGGGACAGAGAATATAAATACGGTCCTTCATGAGCATTATGCCTGTTTGGATGCGATTCGCGACCGCCGGGAACGGAGAAAGGAATTTTTGAAAACGCTCTATCTGTTTTTAGAACTAGCAGCATTCGAGCGATGGACCGGAAAGGAGAGTGCATATGAAGTGTAAAAACTGCGGAGCACAATATCGATTCATTCAAATGGTATGTCCTAACTGCAATGCAGAAAACCGCCTTGGAAGGATCTGGATGGTACAGCGTTCCCAGGCAGAGCTGGAGTATCAGAAGAAATTGAATAAAGCCACCAGGCAGGTCAATCCGTTTGTGATCAACCGTGTATTAAACCGGATCCTTCTGGTTACGGTTGTTCTTTCTTTAGTGGTTGCATTCATCAGTGCCGGTTCCTATTTTTGGCGAAGCCGGGAAAATATGGCCCCGGGAATTCTGGAAGATGAACAGGCTTATATGGAAAAGCTTTATGATCGACGAGATTTCCGTAAGCTGGAAGATTACATGACGGAACACAATTTGATAGGAACCCAGAATTACAAATATAGTCAAGCGATCGTGATGTCGTATTCCTATCAGGATTATATCCAGGACAAGCTTTGTTTTTTGGAGATGAGCGAAGAACAAAAACAGCAGGATTCATTCTATCTGCGTTATGCGATTTCGAATTCTTATCAGGTCTATCGATGCGACACGGGTATTTACGAAGAACTAGATCCGGAAAATGAATTATTGTATAAAGAGTATTATGATGAAGTACAGGCTTTCTGGAAAGGTATCCTGGGATTGGAACAGTCAGAAATCAATGCCTACATTTTATATCAGGTGGAGGATGAGTTCATCAGCGTTACCAATATTAACGTTGTCGAAAGCATTGCCAAAGCCAGGAGGGCATGGCGCGATGAATAGACAGAAAGTACCTTCTACACCGGTGCTGCTTATAAAAGGGATGTTTGTGATCTGCCTTGTGATGATCATGATTTCGGCCATTCTGACGATGATGACCCCCGATGTAGAACAGATTGAATATACAGAAGAGCAGAGCCGTATCATTCATGAATGTGATCAATACTACTACGAAAAACAATACGGACAGCTCAGAGAGTATTTATATTCCAATAAGTTATATGATGAACCATATGATGTATATTGGGAAATGGTCAACGGTTATACCGATTATATTGAGTACGTAACTTATAAAAAGGGAATTAATTTACAAAAGACGGAAGAATATAAGAAGAAAGTGATACAGAATGCCAATCGTTGCCGATACGAGAAGAACCAGAAAGAACTGGACCGGTTAAAACGAGTTGTTTCCAAATAAGGAGAGCACTCTTTTATTGGGGATGGTATTTCTAGAATTTATAAAATAAGGTAGAATAAATATGTAGGAGGAATCAACTATGGCAATGAAACTAGTATGTTTGGATTTAGAAGGAGTATTGGTACCGGAAATCTGGATTGCGTTCTCTAAAGCGAGCGGTATCCCGGAATTGAAACGAACAACACGGGATGAACCGGATTATGATAAATTAATGAACTGGCGTTTGGGAATTCTCAAAGAGCATGGTCTGGGTCTAAAAGAAATCCAGGAAACCATCGCAACGATCGATCCGATTCCGGGAGCGAAAGAATTTTTGGATGAATTACGCAGTATCACACAGGTCATCATTATCAGTGATACATTTACCCAGTTTGCGACGCCATTGATGAAAAAGCTTGGATGGCCGACGATTTTCTGTAATACGTTGGAAGTTGCTGAAAACGGGGAAATTACCGGCTTTAAGATGCGGATCGAACAATCCAAGCTGACGACTGTAAAGGCATTGCACTCTATCGGTTATGAGACCATCGCCTGTGGGGACAGTTTTAATGACCTGGGAATGATCCAGTATGGAAAGAACGGCTTCTTGTTTAAAAGTACGGAACAAATCAAAAAAGACTATCCGCAAATTCCTGCTTATGAGACATATGATGAGTTATTAGCTGCCATCAAATCCGTATTATAAAATATGCCATGGAGAAAAGATCCATGGCTTTTTTATAAATCATTTTAGATTCGATCACAATATAATGAAAGGATCATATATCACCGTACCCATCGTTTCGATAAAAAGAAAGTGTCTTCTGGTTTCGGGCTACGATAGGTATAGTTATGAATAAGAATGAAACCATATATATTGGTAGAAGATATTTCAAAAATATCCGAAGACTTATTATTTTTCTGGTTCGATTGGATGAATAAATAAGCCACTGCGAAGCTTTGGCTCAAACCAGGTGGATTTCGGTGGCATCAGACGTCCGGCATCCGCTACATCCATCAGTTCGGAAATGTCGGTTGGTACCATCGCAAACGCAACAGACGCCTGTGCACTTTCCTGTACGCGTTTTTCCAGCTCCTCCAATCCGCGGATCCCGCCAATAAAGGAAATACGTGGATCCGTTCTCGGATCGTTGATGCCCAGGATTGGCCCCAGCACTTGTTGTTGCAGGCGGGATACATCCAGACGGGCAACTACATCGGTTTCATCAACCGAGATCTTATTAAAATCTAGTTTGTACCAACCTTCTTTTGTGACCATGGTCACTTGTTTTTTATGCTCGGGATGCTGCTTTTGCGAAATCGGGGTGATGGTACATACTTCCGATAATTTGTTCATATACTCATCAAAAGACAATCCGTTTAAATCGCTGACAAAACGGTTGTAGTCCATGATTTCCAGTTGGGTATCCGGAAACAGAATGCATAGAAAATAGTTGAATTCTTCCTGACCTGTATGATCCGGGTATTGTTGGCGACGTTGGCAACCTACTCGAACAGCGCTGGCACAACGGTGATGACCATCGGCAATATACGTATTTGGGACCTTTTTAAATGCGTCCTCCATATTTTTTACACATTGACGGTCATTGATGACCCATACCCGTTGGCGGACACCATCTTCACTGGTAAAGTCGTATACTGGCTTATGTTTCTTTTGACTTTCGATCATCGCCTGGATGGTTTCATCTTTGCGATAGGTCAGAAAGATCGGTCCGGTCTGACAACTGGTAATGCTGACATGATGGATCCGATCTGTTTCTTTAGCCGATACGGTATTCTCATGTTTTTTACAAATCCCGTTCAAATAATCATCGATTGAAGAAACTGCCGCCAAACCTGTTTGTATACGACCATTCATTGTCTGTTCATAAATGTAGAAACAATCCTGTGGATCTTGTATATAAATGCCTTTATCCATCTGCGCTACGATCATGTCTCGGGCTTTTTCATATACATCCTGTGCATACATATCGTGTTCTGGGTCAAATTGTGTTTCTGGACGGTCGATATTTAAAAATGAATAAGGTCTATCTTTCACGAATTCTCTGGCTTCCTGCCGTGAATAAACATCATAAGGAAGGGCAGCCACTTGATCTACAAATTTTTCATGTGGGCGAATGGCCCGAAAGGGTTTAATGGTTGTCATAGGTCACCTCGTTATGTGTATCATTATAATCGAAAAGTACAGAAACACAAAATGATTTCATAATGGGGTATATATATTGTCAGTATATATAGTTACAATATAGAAAACGGTACTATGTTGGCAAAATCGTAATGTACTATATAAATAAGAAAAGAACATGACATTTTGGAAAGGAGAAAACCAATGATTCAATTTATACAGGGAGATATCACAAAAGATCATGGCGTAGAAGCCATTGTTAATGCAGCCAATACCAGTTTATTAGGAGGTGGCGGAGTGGACGGAGCAATCCATCGGGCGGCCGGCCCAAAGCTGTTAGAGGAGTGTCGTACGCTGCATGGATGCAACACCGGTGATGCTAAGATCACCGGAGCTTATCAATTGCCGTGTAAAGCAGTTATCCATACACCAGGCCCTGTCTGGCGGGGAGGCAACCATAATGAGGGGAAACTGCTGGCCTCCAGTTATCGAAGAAGCCTGGAGGTGGCCAGGGACAACGGCATCCATTCTATTGCTTTTCCATCTATATCTACCGGAGTCTATCATTTTCCACTGGAACAGGCGGCAAAAATTGCTCTATCTACAGTGATGGACTTTCTGAAAGATCAGTCTTCCATTGAAACCGTTATCTTTGTGCTTTTTGATGCTCGTACATTACAAACATATCAGAAAGTCTATGAACAACTACAGAAGGAGATCACAAAAGAATAGATCACAAAGATGGAAACAGTGCCCTAGTCAAAGTTTACGTATCCATTCAAGGATGCGTTTGTTGAAGCATTTTAAGAAATCTTTATGCAGGCATTGTCCGGTGAACTGGATACTAATTCGCAGAGGTTGAAAGCTTCTTTTTGGCAAGATGGAAGAAGTCTTATTCGAAAGAAATCGTTATAGCTTGTAAAAAACGATGGCCGGAAGACAGATCTAAAAGATTACAAAGAGTTCGAAGATGTTATTTTCGATGGCATATAAACAGCCATTGTTTCTACCAATGAATCTATGTCGGAGAAAAATAAGGTCTACGAAATGAAAGAAAAAGAGAAGAATTCTCGTATCCATAATGAATTGACCATCGTATTTTATTCCGTTTGAGAAGGAATAGATGTTTACAGAACAGGGTGCATACGGGATATTTTTTCATGGTATAATGGGATGAAAAGAGGAATGCATATGGGATTGACAACAACGGAATTCATGGATCTGTGTAAAAAGTTTGAAACGCTGTTCCGTGATAAATACAATTATACGAAAACCAGGCCAGGGCCGTTTACTGTATTCTGTGAAACGGAAACCTATCGTTCTTACTGGAAGGATATGCGATCGATTGCTAATATCCGTAATGTGATTGCACATAGTGATCTGGATGTAGACGGAGATGAGGGCATTGTGGTTGCTGAACGGACGATGAGGGTGCTAAAGGATGTGATCGAGCTGCTGGAAAATCCTCCTTTGGTAGAGGATGTATTTATTCGTAACATGAAGTATGTAAAGATCGAAGATTCTGTCAGTCAGACCATTGCTTATATGACCAGACACTCTATTACACATATGCCGGTATTGGATAAGACTAGAAACCTGATTGGGGTATTCAGTGAAAATACGATCTTTACCCGTTTGGATCGGGAAGAAATCGTAGTCATTGATGTAGCAGAGACATTGGAATCATATCGTGACTATTTGCCAATTGACTGCCATAAAGGTGAGTATTTTGGATTTATCGGACTGCAGGAAACCCTGGATACCGCAAAAGATCTGTTTAATCAACGGAATGAGGAGGGAAAGAGACTGGTCTTACTATATGTAACCAAAACCGGTCGTAAAGATCAGCCGGTATTAGGGGTCTTATCCCCATATGATCTGATATAGAAAGGGAAAGCATGAAGGAGATTTTTGAAAGAACAAGTGTGCGATCGTATATGACGAAAAAGGTTGAAGATGAAAAAATACAAGCATTGTTGAAAGCGGCGATGGCTGCGCCTTCCGCCGGCAATCAACAGCCCTGGGAATTTTATGTGGTAAAAAACAAGGAGACGATCCAAAGTCTGGCAAAGGTCAGTCCCTATGCCGGTTGTGCAGCTAAAGCGCCGGTGGTGCTGGTCCCTTGTTATAGAAGCCGGGATCTGTTGTTTCCGGAATATGCACAGATCGATCTGAGCATTGCCTGTGAAAACATTTTACTGGAAGCTGTATCACAAAACCTGGGAGCAGTCTGGCTGGGAATCGCTCCCATCCGTGAGCGTATGGAAAAAACAGCAGAGGTATTGAACCTGCCGGATCATTTAAAAGCTTTTGCACTTCTTCCTGTAGGATATCCTGCGAAGCAGGAAAAGCCACAGAATCGTTTTGATCTTGAAAGGATCCATGTGATCGTATGAAACAATATGTAAAACTTTTACCATTTCCTTTATTCACGTATATGATCATTGCTACAATGACTGCATTGGTTTATGCGACGAACTCTCCCTGGATCCATGTGTGCCTGGGTTTTTTACCATTCTTTTTCACACTAGGACTGCTTGTGGCTATATCGACGTTGATACATCCTTATTGGGCAACAAAAAAGCTTGCACTGACCAGTTTGATCGTGAAGCTGATCAATGTTCCGGCTTATGTATTTATTGTTGGTGTGATCGTGGAGGGTGCTTCCTCTTTGCAGAATCAGTTATGGAACCTTTTATTTGCAGCTTTGCTGGCTAGTCTGCTTCAGACAGGGCTATATGCAATGGCCGGGATCCGGAAGGCAAAACAAGAAAAAAGGATTGAAAGAGAGTTTTTATATGTTTTTTCTTCCTTTTTACTGGTAGTGGATATCGTAGCTGCCGTCCGTTTATACAATAAGTGTAAATAGTTCTTGTGCTTTAATGGAAACCATGTATAATCAATCACGTTACGAAAAAAGAGGAAGCAATTTATGAAAGTGAATCAAAAATATAAACAACGTTATCATGCCAATGTTCCGTCTGGCTGGTCCAACGACCCGAACGGTATGATCTACTATAACGGACAAGCGCACCTGTTTTATCAACACTACCCGTTTGCCGCGAAATGGGGCATTATGCACTGGGGACATTTTGTGACAGAGGATTTTGTAAAATGGAAGAGTCTGCCGATAGCCCTGGAGCCAAAGGAACCGTATGAAGCAGAATGTGGCTGCTGTTCCGGCAGTGCCATTGAAGTAGACGGAAAACTGTATTTGATGTATACAGCTGCACAGATGAACCTGCAAAGACAATGCCTGGCTTACAGTGAAGATGGTGTTCACTTTACCAAGGTAGATACCAATCCGATCTTAGCACCACAGGAAGTATCAGATGAGATTTTGCCGTCCGATTTCCGAGATCCAAAAGTCTTCGTGAAAGATGGGCAGTATTACTGCCTGGCTGGTACACGGATCATTGATAAAAAGGATGTGGAAAAGCGTCAGAATTTGCCGATATCTTACCAACAGGATGTACATGTGTCCAATGTGGTCGGTACCGATGAAGCCAAAGGTTATGGAAACATGGTTTTGTTAAAAGGGAAAGATCTGTATCATTGGGAATATGTGGGAAAACTGATGGATATCCAGGATGAATTCCCGGCGGAGTTCTTTGCGCTGAATGGTGTTTATGAATGTCCGGATTATTTTGAAGTGGATGACCAGGAATTTGTGATTGCCAGTCCACAATTCTTACCGCAGATGAGCCATGAATATGAAAACGTTCATTCTTGTATCTATATTAATGGAACATTGGATTTCCAAACCGGGCATCTGGACATGAAAAATATTGCTGAGATTGACAGTGGGTTCGATTTCTATGCGCCACAGACGTTGTTGATGCCGGATGGCCGTCGTATCATGATAGCTTGGAAAGATATGTGGAACCGGACCTATCCAACAGAATCAGATCAGTGGATCGGCAGTTATACCTTGCCAAGGGAGTTGTATGGCAAAGAAGGAAAACTGATCCAGAAACCGGTTCGTGAGATTGAAAACTATTATCAGAATGAAGTGACTTACGAAGACATCGATCTGAATGGAACTTTATCCTTAGAAGGGATCCAAGGCTCTTGTATCGAATTGAAAGTGGTTTTCGATTGTAAAGAGGCCTTGAAAACAGGATTGAAATTGTTTAAAGGCAGTCAGCATGAAACCTTGCTCTATTATGATGCACAAACGGAGTCGGTTGTCTTTGACCGTTCTATATCTGGTGCTGAAATTGGCGGCATTGAAGCCAATACCTCAATACGTACATGTAAAATAGAAAAGGAAGAGCATTTGACAATGCAATGTTTTCTGGATATGACCAGCCTGGAGGTTTTTATCAATGATGGTATTCGTACAATGACAGGAAATGTCTATCCGGATCTTCAGCACGATGTACAGATTGAATTCTTCAGTGAAGGAAATAGTACGATCCTGTCAGTTGAAAAACATGATATTATCATTTAACAGCTGATTTTCAGCTGTTTTTTTGTTTTGTGAGAAAGTATCCAGATTGTAAACGATATCATCCTGGTTTATTTGACAAGTGTGGACAGACAACATAGAATAGCCGACATGTACACTTTTTTTAAGTGGCATGGAGGTATTTTTTATGAAAAGAATATTTAAAGTATTATGGATAGATTTATGCTTTCTATGTATGGTCATGCCGGTCAATGCCAAGGAGGATGGAATCGGCTTTCTATGTGAACTGGCTGAATGGTATAATGCCCCATTGGAAGATTGTCTGACAGTTCAGAAAGGAACGATAGAAGGTCCCAGCGGAAAAGAAACCTATTATAACCTGGATATGTCTTCCATCGTTCAACGCCTGGAAAATATGGGCGTGGAAGGATCATATTGGGTCCGACAGGACGGTGTGAAGATGTATGGTCAATATGTGATGGTTGCTGCTAATTTGGATCTTCGTCCCTTAGGAACGGTTCTGCCGACGAGTCTTGGTTTAGGAATCGTCTGTGATACCGGTGGATTTGCGTCAGCCAACCCGACTCAACTGGATATTGCGGTAACTTGGTAACAAGGTTTTACACAATCCTTTCTTTGGAAAAACCTGAATTCTTTGTATAATAGAATAGAAGATTGTGGAAAGGAAATCATTTATGAAAAAAGTATTTGCGTCGGATTTTGACGGCACCTTGTATTTTTATAAAGCGGATGTGAAACTACCACCGGAATCAGTAGAAAAGATCAATGAATATCAGAAGGCCGGGCATAAATTCGGACTATGCACAGGTCGTCAGATTGGTGGATTGACCCCGTTTATCACCGGATTCTTCGATCCGGATTTTACTATTACAAGTACCGGAGCCAATATTTGCGGACCGAATTATCAGGGTATTGTACAAAAAAGTATTGATTTTGATATTGCCGAAGCTGTGGCAGAGGAATATCATGCCAAAGGACACAAGGTAAGCATCGATATCGATGGTGTCATCAATGTATATGAGGAAATGGATTATCCAGGAGAATATAATGTCATCTCCAATATGGCCACTGCCCCTAAGGGTATGGTGTTCGGCATCGGTATCCATTGTGAAACGCTGGAAGAAGCCGCTTCTATTGCCAAGAGCATCAACGACCGGTTTGGAGATCGTGTCAATGCATTCCAGAATGTGATTGAAGTGGATCTTGCTCCGAAGGGATGTTCAAAAGGTCTGGCCATTTCAGAGATCCGGAAGTATTATGGGGACTGTCGTATTTACGGGATCGGAGATTCGATCAATGACTTGCCGTTGATCGAAGCGGCAGATGTCTCTTATACATTCCCTTATGCGCCACCGGAAGTACAAGAAAAAGCTACCAAAATTGTTGACACGATCGTGGAAGCTCTGGAAGATAGTATGCAGGATCCAATTGATGAATAGACTGGTACTGGAAAGAGCACAAAGATACGAACAAGAATACGAGAAGTCGATTGATCCTATGGAACGACCGGCTTTTCATATGTCCGCTCGTGTCGGATGGATCAATGATCCCAACGGTTTTTCCTATTATCAAGGAAAGGTACACCTATTCTATCAATATCATCCGTATGATGCTCATTGGGGGCCTATGCACTGGGGACATGCTACCACAACGGATCTTCTGCATTGGAAGTATGAGCCGACTGTACTGGCACCAGATCAGCCTTATGATCAGGATGGATGTTTTTCCGGAAGTGCTATAACTTTGGAAGATGGAAGACAATTGTTGATCTATACGGGAATCGTCCGGACAGAGCAGGGGGTTCTGCAGACCCAGAACGGAGCAATCGGTGATGGGCATACATATCAGAAACTGATTGAGAATCCATTGATCGACCGGCACCAGCTGCCGAATAATGCAAGTCCGTATGCATTCCGAGATCCGAAGATATGGAAAGAGAAAGATACGTATTATCTGATTGTAGCCAATCAGAATGAAAAAGGATCCGGACAGATCCTGAAATATGAGAGTGGTGATGGTCTGCAATGGAATTATACAGGCAAACTGTTGGAGAATACGTATGCGATCGGAGATATGTGGGAATGTCCAGATTATTTTATTCTGGATGGACAAGAAGTGTATATAGGCAGTGCTATGCATGCCGATGGATCCGATTTAGAATATCCGGAAGGCTTTGTGTCCTTCTATATGACCGGCTTTCCTGAAGAAACGCATCGTAGTGTGGATCATGGTCTGGATTTTTATGCACCGCAGACCTTGGCGATGCCGGATGGTAGAAGGATCCTTATTGCCTGGATGCAGGACTGGAAAACAAGTCGTCTTCATTCGAAGGAGTGGACCTGGTTCGGACAGATGACCATCCCCCGTGAATTGTCTTTAAAGGATGGCGCTCTGATTCAATGGCCGGTCAAAGAAGTGGAGCGTTTACGTGAAGCATCGATCTCTTTTGGAAAGGTAATTCGAAACCTTCCGGTCTGTTCGGATATGGAATTGGAAATTACGAATACCTCGTGGTATGTACTGACATGGGAGTCTGAAGATATTTCGGTTTCATTGCGGTATGATGGAGGCTGGACGATGATTCGAACGGATATCTTTGGACAGCATAGACGAACATCCTGTTTATATGGGAATCCATACTGCCTACGTATTCTTTCGGATCGAAAAAGTTTGGAAATTTTTGTGGATCATGGGAAACAAGCGTTTACAACTACTTGGTATGGTTGTTCTCTTTTTCGCACGTTGACCATTACAGGGCAGGACACGATGAATGTAAAGGGAAATCTGTTTCCATTGAAAGAAAAAGCTTGAGAAATTTCTCAAGCTTTTTTAATCCTGGAATAATGGGGTAGAGTAGTAACGGTCACCGCTGTCCGGCAACAGAACTACGATGTTTTTGCCTTTGTTTTCCGGCTTCTGTGCCTGGATCAAACCAGCAGCTAAAGCAGCTCCGGCAGAGATACCCACTGAAATTCCTTCAGTTTTAGCAATGTATTTTGCATATTTGAAGGCATCGTCATTAGAAATGGTTTGAATTTCATCATAGATTTTTGTGTCCAGCGTATCTGGTACGAACCCGGCGCCGATTCCCTGGATCTTATGCGCACCGGCTTTTCCTTCTGACAGAACTGGAGAAGATTCCGGTTCCATGGCTATGATCTTTGTGTGGGCTCTTTCTTTTAAATACTGGCCGGCTCCGGACAAAGTGCCCCCTGTTCCGACACCTGCCACAAAAATATCCACAACCCCGTCTAAATCCTTATAAATTTCCGGTCCCGTTGTTTCATAATGTGCTTTTGGATTTGCCGGATTGGTAAACTGGCTTGGAATAAATCCGTTGGTTTCTTTTGCCAGTTGTTCGGCTTTGGCAATGGCACCTTTCATACCTTTGGAACCATCGCTTAATACAATTTCCGCACCATAGGCTTTAATGATGGCACGACGTTCCACGCTCATCGTTTCCGGCATTACAATAATGGCTTTATAACCCTTAGCTGCCGCAATGGCAGCTAGCCCGATGCCTGTATTTCCAGAAGTTGGTTCTATAATAACAGCCCCTTCTTTCAGTTTTCCTTCTTTTTCTGCAGTTTCGATCATAGACAATGCGATGCGGTCTTTTACGCTCCCGGATGGATTGAAGTATTCCAGTTTCGCAAACAGATTCGCTTTCAGATTCAGATCCTTTTCGATATTTGCCAGTTTAACCAATGGAGTATTTCCAATCAACTGGCTGGCACTTGTGTAATAAGTCATTTATTTTACCTCCCAAATGAAATGTTTCATTTCTTAATAATTATAATACCTATAAAACCTAGTTTGTCAATAGGAAATAGATATAAAAAAATAGCAGGTTTCCCTGCTAAATGTAATATTCTCCTTGTGCCGTACGTTCTCTGTCGATCAGATCCTGTAATGTGATATGGTCGACCACTCCACAGATGGCATCATATAGCTCTTTCCAGACATAGAGAGTGGATTCATTTTCGTTATCTGTACCAACACCTTCCAGGTTTGGATCCACACAGTCAACCGGTGCCAAAGATCCTTCCGTAGTACGTAAGATCATGCCGACGGTTATTTCCTGAGGATCACGGTTTAAATAGTAGCCACCCTTTGGGCCACGTACGCTGCGGACATAGCCGGCACCAGTCAGAGCCGGTACGATCTGTTCCAGATACTTCAGAGAAATAGATTGTCGTTTGGATACATCTTTGAGGATGACCGGTTTATCTTTCGGCTGTAAAGCCAGGTCAAGTATAAAACGAAGAGAATATCTTCCTTTCGTTGAGATACGCATAGAATTCCTCCTGTTAGCTCAGTTCTTCCTCCAGCATGGCAGATACACTGTCACTACCGGCTAATGTGATATTGTTGATGATGATCAGGTCATCGATCTTTTCTTCTTTACAATAATCAACGATGTTTTTATCCGTATAACGGAAATCGATGATATAGACTTTACTATAATGATCGACCAGGAACGGAATAAACGCATTTCCATAGGATTCTTTTACAACCAGACAAGAGGATCCGTCATCTACTTTCGGATTCTCGATGATGGTCAGGGGTTTATCACCACAAATGAAACAATAGTAGCCACTGCTTTCATCCCAGTCGCTGACATCTTGGATGATCTGGCCCGAAATTTCGGTTCCGTCTTCGTTCCAGTAGGTCAGCTCATTGGTACCGTTTGGTACATAGGCTGTGACAGAATCCGGATTGGCCGCCATTTCCGAGTTTTGCAGCTCGGTATAGAATGTACCGAGGAATGGTTCAAATGTCATTGTTTTCTTAAAGTAGGACAGCTTATGCGGTTTGATGCCTTTTTCTTCGCAGAATGCCTTATAAGCATAGTAGGCCCCTTTGGTCGTCCAATGGTGGTCAGTGCGGAAATACAAATATTCATCGCGATGAGGCCAGAGGGCATCATAGGCATCCACACTATGTACATTATCATTATATAAACTGATAAAGTAATCGATGGCTTCTTCTTGATCTGCTCCCCCTAACTTCGCCTGGGTCTTTTTATCTAACATACCGGATTGATTCGGAAGCAGAATGGAGTAAACGGTAGTAGTTCCTTCCAACTGATCCGCTCCGTGATTGATGGCATCTGTATAACGTTCAACGGCTTCCTGTAGGAAGTAATACATACTGTAGGCAGCTCCGTCTTTTACATATAGGTTGCCCATAATGTTCGCCTGCATATCTTCTTCCAAATAGTTCTGTGTCGGAACTTCTGCCTTTTTCTTCTTGGTTTTCTTTTTTGTAGAAGCACCTTTTTCTGTCGGAATCTCATCACTTTGTTTGGCAGTGCCCACCATTTGAGTGCTGGATTCAATACCGTATTTTGACTGCACTTTCTGGTTGGCAGCAATCAGCGTATCTCGGCCTGGATAGGTATCTGCATACCATGTGGATACACCGGAGAAGAAGCTACCATCCAGAAATCCGCTGATATCAAAGGATGGGAAGGCCGTCAATTTTCTTTTCTCGACCGTTGATGTCGATGGCCGAAAAAAGAACAATGCGCCGACAAAACATCCCAGAGCCATTGCCACCAGGAAAGCCAAGGTACCAATACGGCGGTAGAGGGCCAGTATTTTCTTTTTCTTTTTAGACATGAACAGCTCTCCTTTCTAGAACTGGAAGTATAAGAACGGATTATAGCTGTTACCAATCAATGCCAAAACAGCTAGAATCAGTAAGAAAAGGGGCGTAATCATCTCGGTTACTGCGAACAAATGTAAACAGATTGTATTTCTTTGTCCTAGAACATAACCGATTTTTCGCAAAAGTTTTCCGATATCTGTGCATGCGATCATCGCAAAGATCATAAAGAAGATATTGGAAGTAAATACAGTGGAGGCATCCAGCCCAAGGAAGGAAGCATTTCCGATGTGTACCATACCCAATAAAACAGTAACTAGTTCTCCTAGGTTTTCAAAGCGGAAGATGGTCCATCCGATACAGATGATAAACAAGGTATAAAGGTGCTTCCATACTGGTTTCCATTCCATTTTAAACACAAAGCGCTCTAGAAGCAGGAATCCCAGATAGTAGAGTCCCCAGAGAATATAGTTCCAGCTGGCACCGTGCCACATACCGGTCAAAAACCATACAACTGCCATGTTCCTGACGATTTTCCATGTTTCACAACGGCTTCCACCCAATGGAATATAGACATAGTCGCGGAAGAAGCTGCTTAGGGAAATATGCCATCTTCGCCAGAAATCCTGTACGGAACTGGCCATATACGGATAGTTGAAATTTTCCAGATAATGGAACCCGATCATCCGACCCATGCCAATAGCCATATCGGAATAAGCGGAAAAGTCCAGATATATTTGTAAGGTATAGAAGATCATACCTAACCATAGCCCGACAGTCGATACACCTTTTAAGGCGTCTACCCCGGCCGGCAGCAATGCATCTGCTGCCGAAGCACATCCGTTAGCCAGCACAGCTTTTTTGGCCAGCCCTACACAGAATCGGCGCACCCCATAATACAAATCGGTACTAGATACCCGACGATGATCAATATCCTTGGCAACGGTTTCATATCTTACAATCGGACCGGCAATGCATTGATGGAAAAGACTGGAATAGAGCAAAAGCTTCCAGTACAACGGTTGTGCCTTGACCTGACCACGATACACATCGATCACATAAGATAAAAGCTGGAATGTATAGAAGGAAATACCAATCGGTAATACAATGTTCGGTATCGTTTTCGGGATCCCGAACAATGCGTGCAGATTGGTCGCAAAAAAGACGGTGTATTTAAAGATAAACAATAAGCCAAGCACACAGATACATTCTCCGATCAGATAAAGCTTTTTTCTAGCTTTATTTCTAGTATGCTGGATGCGCAGGGCAAAGAACCAGCTGAAAAATGTATCTGCCAGCAGCAAGATGACATAACGGGGACCACCCCAGGCATAAAAAATCAATGAAAATATTAATAAAACTTTATTTTGTTGTTTTTTATCAACTAAATGATAGATGATTAGTTGCGGTACTAAAAACGCAAAGACAAATAGTAAGCTTGAAAATACCATGCGTACGGAGCCCTTTCTACAATTATAGTATAAGTATATGCTTTTTTCTTGGCAGTTTCTATATAAAACCTAGTAAATTACAGGGATTTATATCTTGCATGGACAGATTCGGTCATAAAGCTACTAAAACAGTTAAAAAAAGAGTATGATGAGTATAATAAGAATCAAAATTCTCTTTTTAAGAGATTATTTGTCGGGCCAATCAACATACAGTTCGCAAAAATCAGTTTATACATCCTAACTATTGTATATCTTTAATTGATTTGTTTGTGAAAGGTTTTATGGTATCTTAAAAATAAGAGTAAAGGAGTATTAACATGCAGTTTGGAGAATCCATTGAAGATTATTTGGAAGCAATTTTAGTATTAAGTCAGCAGATTGAAAATGTACGGAGTGTTGATGTAGCCAGTTATATGGGCTTTTCAAAACCAAGTGTGTCGCATGCGGTAAAGATCATGGCGGAGAAAGGATTGATTCGTCTGGATTCCAGTAAAATTCTTCATTTGACGGAGCAGGGAAAGAAAGTAGCAGAAGCAACGTATAAGAGACATTGTTTCTTCTCGGAAATGCTTACAAGCATTGGTGTTCCGAAAGATATTGCGCAGGAGGATGCCTGCCGGATCGAGCATGTGATCAGTGAAGAAACCTTCCAGGCAATCCAGGATTTTTATAATAAATCAAATACAGGAAATGAATAGACCGTGAAAACGGTCTTTCTTTATGTATAATAGAAACAGTCAATAAAGATCTCTTGGATCAGAAAGGACTCGATGAATCGCCTATGAGAAGAAGAAGTGAAATATTAGCGCCGGTAGGAAGTATGGAAATGCTGGAAGCCGCCTTGGCTGCCGGATGTGATGCGGTCTATTTTGGATTGCCGCAGTATGGAGCCAGAGCTTATGCCAAAAACTTTACCATGGAACAAGCTAGAGAAGTGATTCAAAGATGCCATCTAGCTGGTGTAAAAGTTCATATCACTATGAATACTATTCTTTTTGAAGAAGAAATTGAACCAGCCTACCAACAAGCAAAACAACTGTATGAATATGGGGTGGACGCCTTGATCATTCAGGATCTAGGATTAATGCACCTGCTGCACACCCGATTGCCCGATCTTGTGATCCATGCATCTACACAGCTGAGCACACGCACTCCACAGGAGATTGAAAAACTGAAGAAACTGGGAGTACGCCGTGTTGTCCTTGCCAGGGAATGCAGTCGTGATGAAATCGAACGTTGCAAAAAGGCTGGTCTGGAAATCGAAATATTTGTACATGGAGCCTTGTGTATCAGTATGTCCGGACGATGTTATTTATCACAAGTATGCTATGGGCGAAGCGGAAACCGTGGTCGTTGCAGCCAGCCTTGCCGTATGCCTTATACCTTATGGATGGATGGCAGAAAGGTCCACACTCCGGGAGAGTATCTTCTGAGTCCGAAGGATCTGTCCCTGATTGACCAGGCTGGCAAGCTGGATGTGGATTCCTTAAAGATCGAAGGACGGATGAAAAGTCCAGTCTATGTTTATGAAGCAGTACGTCAGGTAAAAAAGGTGCTGGAAGGAAAAAAACGTACACAGGAGGACAGAGAACGTCTGAAACAAGCTTTTAATCGTGGTTATACGACGGGTCATATAGATGGTATGACAGGGCATGAGCTAATGAATACGACTGCCGGAAATCATCAGGGTATCCCGGCAGGGCAAGTCGTCGGTGTTTCCAAAAAGAAGATCCGTATCCATTGTCAGATTGATATTCATCAATATGACGGCTTACGCATTGGGTTACAACAAGGTTGTCGGATCAATTATCTATACGATGCTCGAGGGAATCTGACAAATGAAGTAAAAAAAGGACACATTGCCCAGATTGATGCGCTTCCGAATATTCATATAAAAGATATGGTTGTTCGCACTGTGTCCTATCAGATGGAGCAGGAAGTGCGAAAAATCGCGCAAACCACGATCCGTAAAATACCGGTCAAAGCACAGATTATATGTGAAGGCTTCGGTCAACCTTTGCGAGCGATTGCGGATGATGGGCAACATACGGTGTTTGCGGAAAGCGCGGTGAAAGCTGTTTTGGCAAAAAAACAACCGACAACACCAGCCGTCATTGAAAAACAGATGAAAAAGACCAAAGACAGCTGGATCGTCTTTACCGACATTACATATGACCTGGAAGATGGTTTGTTCTTTCCGATCGGAGTGCTGAACGATCTGCGAAGACAGATTATTGAACGGTTGAAAAAGGAAAGAGAAAAGGCCGCCCCTGTCAGTGAACGACCATATTTGTTCCGTCCATTCGTAGAGGATAAAGAGGCTCGATATGTCCAAACTGTGCCGGAGGATACGCTGCCTGCACATTGGAATGTAACGAATTCCTATGGAGTTGCTGCTGCCTTGGAGATGGGGTATACACAAACATGCTTGAGCGATGAATGTGATGTTTCACATATGGAACAACTGGTGCAAGCTTTCCAACGACGATATCATCAGCCGGTTCCTGTGGTATGGAATGTGTATCAGAAACGGCGTCTGATGATCATGCGTCATTGTCCTGTGAATACTGCATGTAAAGACGGAACAAGAACAAAATGTGCTTTATGTCATACACATATGTTTTATCTAAAGGGGAAAGATGGAAATACATTTTTGTGTCAGGGTAACGAAGATTGTTACATGTGCTTATATGATACAAAGGCAACCAATTTATTATCGGAAATGGGACATTTTCATCAATTGGGAATTCATCGTTTTCTCCTTTCCTTTGTCGATGAAACAGAGGATAAAAGGAAGGAATTGTTAGAACAATTCAAAAGGGAATCATATTGAAAGAAGTTATGAATAATGGTATCATCTTAATAGCAAAAAGGCTAAAGGAGGATATTTTATTATGCCTATTATCGTTGACGTATATGCTCGTGAAGTGTTGGATTCTCGTGGAAATCCGACTGTTGAAGTAGAAGTTACAACAGAATCCGGTGCTTTCGGTAGCGCTATGGTTCCTAGTGGAGCAAGTACTGGTGAAAGAGAAGCTCTGGAACTTCGTGATGGAGATAAATCACGCTATTTAGGAAAAGGAACAACAAAAGCCGTTGATAATGTTAACAACATCATCGCTCCGGCTGTAATCGGTTTGGACTGCCGTGATCAGAACCTGATCGACAAGACTATGCTGGATCTGGATGGATCTCCTTTCAAAAAGACATTAGGTGCAAACGCTACATTAGGTGTTTCCATGGCTGTTGCCAAAGCTGCTGCTGATTTCTATGGAATGCCATTGTTCAATTACTTCGGTGGATTCAATGCCAATACATTGCCAGTGCCTATGTGTAATGTAATCAATGGTGGATCTCATGCCGATTCTACAGTAGACTTCCAGGAATTCATGATCATGCCTGTTGGAGCTAAAACTGAAAAAGAAGCTGTACGTATGGCAGCTGAAACTTTCCATGCTTTAAAATCTGTATTGAAGGCAAAAGGATACAACACAAACGTTGGTGATGAAGGTGGATTTGCCCCTTCCTGCAAAGACGGAAACGAAGAACCGTTGGAATTATTGGTTGAAGCTATGGAAAAAGCCGGATACAAACCGGGAGAAGATATGTGCATCGCAATGGACGTAGCTGCTTCTGAATTCCATAATCATGAAACTGGATTGTATGAACTGTCTAAATCTGGACAAGGAACAAAGACTTCCGATGAAATGATCGATATGTATGCTGAATGGATCGAAAAATATCCAATCATCTCTATCGAAGACGGATTAGGTGAACGTGACTGGGACGGATGGAAAAAGTTGACAGATCGTATCGGTGACAAAGTTCAGCTGGTTGGAGACGACTTATTTGTTACTAACCCTGCTATCCTGCAGGAAGGTATCGAAAAGGGTATTGCGAATGCAATCCTGATCAAAGTAAATCAGATTGGTACTTTGACTGAAACTTTCGATGCTATGGAATTAGCTAAGAAACATAACTACACTTGCGTAGTATCTCATCGTTCAGGAGAAACAGAAGACTCTACAATTGCTGATATCGCTGTAGCATTCAATGCTGGCCAGATCAAGACTGGTTCTCTGTCTCGTACAGACCGTATCTGCAAATACAACCGTTTGATGAAGATTGAAGATGAACTGAACAAACGTGGTACTGCTTCCGTAGCTAAATACTTAGGAAAGAAAGCATTCTACAATTTATTCAAATAATAAAATAGTGATTCCTTGAAGGCATTGTCAAAAGACGATGCCTTTTTTTGTTATTCTTTTTTTTCTAACGTATTAATAATTGCCGATGAAAAAAGGAGAATATAATGGTCAATAAAACAAGTCAGGATAAGAAGAT
>AUXO012995469.1_pt1 | contig 25057 bp, 19 predicted proteins | sample 768731 | NCBI WGS metagenome assembly AUXO01 (sample SAMN02715735, study PRJNA202380) | gut metagenome | biome: sheep rumen | host: Ovis aries | place: New Zealand: Palmerston North | reverse complement strand
CATTATTGATGATAGAAAACGAACAGCCCATAGAACAGCCCCAGCCCGAAACAGTCCCCGACCCAATCCCGACAGAACCGCCCGCCCCTGAACCGCCCCAAGCATATGAACCGCCGGAAAATCTTTATATCAACCTGAACACCGCCACCAAGGAACAATTGATGCAACTTCCTGATTGTACGGAAGGAATCGCAGAAACAATCATTGAATTACGTGAGGTACATATTCACACATTTTCGAACCCTCTGGAAATTTTGCACATTGAGGCTATTTCGAAGGACTACAAAATTTCAGCAGAATTATATTATTCATGGGAACAGTATCTTTTTGTAGACGATTCAGGCGGAAAACAGCTATATTTATACAGTCAGCCAGAACCGGAATGAAGCATTCCGGTTTTCGTGAAATTTTAAAAACTACTAATTAAATATGTAAAATAGGATTGACTTTGACAAAATTTCATGATATAATAAGTGAAGAAAGGAGTGAATAGCATGACATTACAGCAGTTACATTATGCCATTGTGATTTCCGAAAGCGGTTCAATGAACAAGGCAGCCGAAATTCTTTATATTGCACAGCCCTCGTTGACCAGTGCCATCAAGGAACTGGAAAAGGAAACCGCCATAACGATTTTCAACCGAAGCGGAAAGGGAGTCACTCTCACAGCGGACGGAGTAGAATTCATTTCCTATGCACGGCAGGTTTATCAGCAGTACGAAATTTTGCAGGAAAGATACACGCACAACATCAAGAAAAAATTTGGAGTATCCGCACAGCATTACTCATTTGCAGTGCAGGCGTTTGTGGAAATGGTGAAGCAGTTCAACACCTGCGACTATGAATTCGCCATTCGTGAAACAAAAACTTCGGAAGTGATTGAGGATGTTGTCACAATGAAAAGTGAAATCGGGATATTATATTTAAGTGATTTCAACCGTCAGACAATGACACGAATTTTCCAGATGCAGTCGCTGGAATTTCATACACTGATTGAATGTGGAATTTATGCCTATTTAAGTAAAAATCATCCTTTAGCGAAGAATGAGAGTGTGACATTTGGGGAGCTGAAAGAATTCCCATGTCTGACATTTGAGCAAGGCGACAAAAGCTCATTTTATTTTGCAGAGGAAATTTTCAGCACCAATGATTATGCGAGGGTAATTAAAGCCTGTGACCGTTCGACCATGCTCAATCTGATGAAAGGTTTAGACGGATACACATTTTGTTCAGGGATTATCTGTGATGATTTGAATGGTTCAGATTATACCGCCGTTCCGATTGCCGAAGACAACAGCATCATGGAAATTGGCTACATCACGAAAAAGAATGTGATTTTGAGTAAAATGGGAGAAAGATACATTGAAGAGCTGAAAAATTATCTGTCGCAGAGCTGAATTGCAAAAAAAACGGAGCTGTTTGGAACAGCTCCGTTAATTTTTTTAATTGAAGAAGTCAATCTTTTGGAATTACTTCTGAACCGGCAGAGATACCAGCTTAACGAGGGACTTCAAGATATTCATAGCATCAGCATCGTCAATCTTGTCGTCGAGGTCAACGTTAGCGTTAATCTTGCCCTGAGCTTCCTTCTCACCGTTAGGAGTCAGGTACTCAGCGATACCAGTCAAATACTGGTTGAGAGTCAGAACGTCAACGATGTCAACAACGCCGTTGCAGTCAACGTCACCATAGAGAGCATCAGTCGGCACTTCAGGAGTATCGTTCTCACTTGTGGGCTTGATGTCCGGATACAGTTCAGCCATAGTACCCAGAGCCATCAGAGCATCACCAGCGTGCCAGAATCTGTGATACTGGAGGTCGATAGAAGCAACGTTCTTGAATTCGCCGAGAGCAGCACCGCCGTCAGAACTGGAAGCGGAGAGCTGGTCTCTGTCAGCCCAGTGTGCACCAGCAGCAACGTCAGCATCATAAGCAGCATGGAGCTTCTGAACGAGGTCAAGAGCTTCCTGAGTAGTCTTAACGCCTTCCTTGTTGCCGAAGTTGCCTTCATACATGGTACGCAGGCTCAGGAAGGTTGCACCATTCTCAATCTTATCGCCGTTAGGCATTGTACCGCTGTAGTTAGTAGGAACAAATACGCTCTGAGAGAACATACGAGCCAGAGAACCATTATGGTCAGTTCTTGTCAGACCGATGTCATCACGACCGATTTCCCATACACGGTCAAGGAGTTGCTGTGCCAGATACAGACCAGCAGCCGGAACGTCCTTGTCGCCAACGCTATAAGTAGTAGTACCAGCACCAGTAATGCCAGCCATGCCGCCACTGTAAGAACCGCCGACCTTAGTTTCGTCGAAGCCAGCAATATCAGAAGCAGTAACGCCCTTGGTCTTTGCATAGTAAATCAAAGTATTAGCCAGAGAAGCAACGCAACCGAAGTCAGCATTACCATAAGCAGTGATTTCGCAAGTCAGACCGCTGTTAGCAGTTGCAGAACCACTCCAGTTGTCAGGCTGACCGCTCCAGTTCAGGCTTGCAGGGATGCAGTAATCGCCGTCAGAAGTCAGAGCAGTATTATTAACGAACCAAACAACCCACTTGTCCAGAATCTGTTCCAGAGCAGCAGTCAGAGGCATTCCACCAGGTTTAACGCCTGTGGTGTCGTTCTTGCTAGCCCAGTAATACAATTCAGCCAGACGCTGAACAGCCCATACTTGGTTACCAATCCAGTGGTTAGAACCGGGGTCAGCATATACAGGGTGTTCGATGTACATCATACCATTGAAGGTAGAAGCACCAGACGGATAAGCCTCATAACGACCCTTATAGGAGTTAGTAGCACCACCAGCGATAGGACCATTAGCAGACTGCAACCACAGATAGAATTCAACCTGTCTTTCGAGGGATGTCTTATAGTCTTCAACAGCACCCTGAGCCTTCATTGCACCCTTCAAGCCATCTTCCTGAATCAGAGCATAAGCAGCCAGCGGGTTCTGATAGAATTCATGGCAGTGAGAGCAGCCAATCTGCCAGCACCAGTTTTGACCAGAAGAAGACAGAGCACCGCCCCAGGATGTATACCAGTTCATCAGGTAGTGAGCGCAGTTAGCCTCACTGCCGTTCTGCCAGCTGTTTACATTGTTGGATGTACCAATTGTACGATAGTACTTATCATACATATTGTTACGCAGTTCGTCACCCATCTTACCAGCCAGTGTAGTAACGTTAGAATCACCAACGCCCCACATATTAGCATCATAAACACCCTGAATAGCACGGTCTTCAGCGTCAGGAGCGTTTGTATAAGCGTACTGAGGAGTTACATTTTCATCTCTGTTGAAGATACCCTTCAGACCTCTCTGAGAGTTACCATACTTCTTTTCATCAACGCACGGATGGGGAACAGTTTCCCAGCAGGATTCCTGCTCACCACGCTGGAATGTGTTAATGAAAGTGAAGTTTGTTCCCTGTCCATAACCATACCAGTTTTCAACGTCAGCCAGCCAGTGCAGGAGGTACAGACCCTTGTCACCGGAATAAGCAGATGTGAAATAGCCATAAATCGGGTTAGAAGCGGTCTTGTCAGCTTCACCAGCCCATGCACTCGGGCACTGGTCGGGAGTATCATACTCACCGCAGTACTGTGCACTTACCTGACCAGCAGTCCAGAAGTTGTCCTGTACAGTAGGAACCATAGCTTCCAGAGTCTTCCAAGCCTTAGCGAGGTCGCCAGTGTACTGAACGTTGCCGGTGCTTACATCACCAGCGTGATTCTTAGCGATGTTATCACGCATAGCAGCAACCCATACAAGGTAGGACATAGCCTCAGAAGTTGTCTCATGACCATAGTCAGGAGCTTCAATAATAACTTCTTCTACTGCGTGGAACGGAATACCAAAAGAATCACCGCCGTTAGTATTCTGGGACAGATAGCCATTAGCCTGACCATTTGTAACAACGTCGTCATACAGTGACAGGAATCTCTCTGCATAGGTAGAATCACCGAAAGCCTCAGCCTTGGTTCTTGTGCCAGCAGCAGAAGCAGAGATTGTAGCTGTCAGTGCATTAGCTGCCATTGCAGCGGTCAGAATAGCTGCAACTACAGCCTTACTCTTTTTAAAATGCATTGTCAATTTCCCCTCTCAATAAAATATGTAGAAATAGGATTTTTGCAGACATCTTGTCTGCTTGTTCACGTTTGCCGAATCGCCTTTCGAAACCGTTTTCCGCAGTGCAACGAAACACAGCTAGAATAAGGCTTTTCACATTTTATTATACCGAATATTATTTTCTTTGTCAAGCCTTTCACGAAAATACTTTAACTGTTTTGAATTTTTTCGTCACTTTGAACACAACGAATATGTCAGATTTGTGAAATTTGCCAGATGGAAAATCCGTTTCTCTTCACACTCATTTCATATTTCAGCCGATTACCTGAAAATTTTCACAAGGCTTTCACGCATTTACAGTACACTCAAATAGGGGAAATCGCTTGTATTGGCACAAATTCCAGACAATCAGAATTTCTTTTTTCAGTTTAGGATATGTTTTCAAAAAATGTACATATTTTATACATATCTTATTCACAAATTTATGAGATAATAAAGTGTATATGTCTGTATGAGAGGGACACAGACAAATGCATTTTAATTGAATTTACAATACAAAAGAGGAAAGGAGTGACATCATGGTTGAAATCAAAAATCTGACAAAGCACTATGGAAAAAATATTGCAGTCAGAAACATCAGCTTTGAAATCCGAGATAATGAAATTTTGGGCTTTCTTGGACCTAACGGAGCAGGCAAATCCACGACCATGAATATCATTGCCGGATACCTGCCATCCACGGAAGGAACTGTGACTGTCAACGGATTTGACATCACAGAGCAGGCATCCGAAGCGAAAAAAAGCATAGGCTATCTTCCGGAAATTCCGCCGGTTTATCCAGATATGCGAGTGGAAGAGTACATGAAATTTGTAGCCGGACTGAAAGGGGTCAGGCGTGGGGAAGTTTCCGCACAGGTAGAGAGTGCAATGGAACGCTTGCACATTTCAGATATGCGCCGGAGACTGATACGCAATCTTTCAAAGGGCTATAAACAGCGTGTAGGATTTGCGCAAGCGTTATTGGGCAATCCGAAATTATTGATTCTGGACGAACCGACAGTAGGACTTGACCCGGCGCAGGTGAGCGAAGTCCGGAAACTGATACTTGACCTGAAAAAAGACCATTCGATTATATTCAGCTCCCATATTTTAGCAGAAGTAAGTGCAGTATGTGAAAGAGTTGTCATCATCAACAAAGGCGAAATCAAAGCAATTGATACCATTGAAAATTTGGAAAGAAGTATGACAGCAAATACCATTTTAGATTTGACCGTAGACGGCGACACCACAAAGACGATACGTATTCTGAAAGATGTTCGTGGAGTGACGAAAGTTTCCGAACCGGAAGCCATTGGAGAGAATCGTTACCATTATCAGGTAGAGTTGGAAAGTGAACCTGTGAGAAATGAAATCATGTCGGCACTGGTAGCGAATCAGTTAGGAATTGTAGAAATGTCAATGGCGAAGCTGAGTTTAGAGCAGGTATTCTTGAAAGTGACGGAAAATTCCGGCAAAAAGCGTTCATCCTTGCAGGATTTGCTTGACGAGACGCCGGAAGCACCGGAAAACCCATATGATGCAGAATAGAGGAGGGTATGAGATATGTTTGCATTATATAAGAAAGAATTACAATCCTTTTTTTATTCGCCGTTTGCGTACGTACTGGCAGCGTTGTTTATGTTTATTTTCTCCATCAGCTTTGTAAGTTCCATTTCCGACTTAGGAAGCAACACATTGAAATTCTCATTTCCGAATATTTTCTATAATAATTTCTTTTACTTTATCTTTATCATACCGATTTTAACAATGCGTTCCTTTGCAGACGAGCGGAAAGGCGGAACGGAAGTATTATTATTGACAAGCCCGTTAAGCGTGACGAAAATAGTACTTGCAAAATTCTTGTCAGTAGTAACAGTGTTTTTATTCATGATGTTGACGACGTTATTTTTCCCGATATATGCATCATTCAGTGGGCAGGTAATGTGGTCATCACTGATATGTGTGTACATAGGCTTTTTCTTGTGGGGGTTAGTGTGCATTGCAGCAGGGTTATTGCTGTCATCCCTGACAGGGAATGCCATCATTGCAGCGGTTCTGGGAGAAATCGTTATGGAAGGATTATTATTCTTGGATACGTTTGCAGGTTCAGCCTTAGTGCAGTCCTATCCGAAATTCAATTCTGTTGTAGGCTGGTTTTCGATGCAGAGGAGATTTGTATATTTTTCGCAGGGAATGTTCCGGCTGGAAGACCTGATATTTTTCTTGAGTGCGGCGGCGGTCGTAATATGCTGGAATATTTTGAGCATTGAAAAACGCCGTTGGAGTCATCGATAAGGGAGGGGCTTTCACGATGGAACAGAAAACAACCACAGCCGGACAAAAGAGCCGTAAATTTTCCACCTATGCCACAATTATGGGAGCATTGGCATTAGCGATTGCAATACCCCTGAATTTACTGGCAAGCCGTTTAAATATCGTATGGGACATGACCCCAACAGGATTATATGAACTTTCGGACACAACCAGAAATTTCCTGAATGGACTGGACAAGCAGGTGAATTTTTATTTCCTGATGGATATGGACGTACTTTCCACAGATGATAACAGTATGGCACTTTATCACTCATTAGAGCAGTATGCCTCTTACGACAATATCAATTTCATTGATTTCGAGCCGGACAGTGACCCCGAACTGACAAAAAAATTGCAGGATGATGGTTACCGTCTTTCCCGTGGGGACATGGTAATTGAATGTGAAGGGCGAAGCAAGCACATTCAGGGAGTCAACATGTATCAATTCAAGACATCCACCAACGACAGCGGAAACACCGTTGTAGAGGAAGCCTATTTTACCGGAGAAAATTACATTACAGGTGCGATAGATGCCGTAGTAAGCGGACGTGATACCATCATATATTTTGTGACAGGTCACGGAGAAAAAACCCTTGAAAATGATTACACCACCCTGAATGCAAATCTCCAGAACCGAAACTATCTCGCACAGGAATTAGTACTTTCCACCGCCGGAGCAGTTCCGGAAGATGCAGCTGTAGTGATTTTTCCAGCTCCTCAGTCGGACATTTCGAACGACGAAAAGCGGATGCTGGATGAATATTTAGAAACTGGCGGAAACGTGTGTTTCTGGATGAGTCCGAACGATGCAGAAATGCGTTACAAGAACATTGAATCGATTCTGGACGAATTTTCTCTTGCAATGGATTACGACATTGTATCGGAGACAGATTCGAGCCTGCACATTTCGGGCGACCCCTACACCTACAGGGTAAATGTAGTAGCCTCAGAAGATGAGCTGGATTTGACCTCTGGAGTAATTGATATTGTAGATGCCGGAGCGATACCCTTTATGAGTAAGTCACGCAGTTTTTATGCGAAGATGGGCGCAGAGGATACCTCAGTAGTGACCGGCTCATTATTGCAGACAGTAGGGACACAAGATGCCCTTGGAAACGACACATCCACCGCAATCGGTGAACCCTATGGCGGAGATGACCCTTTAGCGGAAGAAATCAGCGGACAAGTGCTTGACCTTGCCATGTATGCAACAAGCACCCTGAAAAATGATGCCAAAGTAATGGTAATGGGAAACGCAGAATTTATTGATGATGTAAACGTAGCGCAGGACTATATGATTATTCCGGTGAATCTGATGCTTTCAGTATTTTCATGGATGTATGATAGTGATGTGGATATGGACATGGGCATAGCAGACAAAGAGCGCAGTTATGACACGATGGTAATGAATTCCGAAAAGGAAGCAAACACAACATCAGTAATATTCATGGTATTGCCGTTTGTAGTAGCCTTTGTTGGGGCAGGTGTATGGTTGAGGAGGCGTTATTCTTGAACACGAAGAAAACGAGAATCATCACCATCATTATGGCATTACTGCTGGTAGGAGCGATAGGGGGCTATATTGCCGTTGACAAATCGAAGACAGCAGAGGAAAACAAACTTGCACAGGAAAACGCAGAACTCAGGCTTTTCAATTTCAATTCTGACAGCATTTCGAAGATTGATTTTTCAAATGAGGAAGTGAATTATTCATTAGAGCTTTCCAGTGACGGTACATGGAACATCACAGAAACGAACTATACACATGAATTTCTGGTAAATTCCTATTATCTGAATAGTATTTGCAGTTACATGAGTGAACTGACAGCATTAAAGAAAATTGACATTGGAGAAAATTCACTTTCCGCCTATGGATTAGAAAACCCGACTGTTTTGACCTGTTCAGACGGAATCAATTCATACACTTTGTATTTAGGGGATGCATCCGCAACGCAGGAATATTATTATGTAATGCTGAATGACAAGGTATATGGAATTGATTATGACACAGGGGAAGTTTTAGCAGGAGGCACAGCATACCTGAAAGACCCCTATCTTGTGCCAGTAAGTGAGACAGAAATCACAGAAACTGCCATTCAGAAGAGTGGAGAGACCATTTTCTCTTTGGAAACGAGAGAAGACAATTTATGGCATATGCTTTCCCCGTTGCCGGAAGCGAACGTGAATTCAGCGCAGGTGAACTCATTTTTGACCTCAGTCACGAGAATTCAAGTAGAAGGCTATCCGGCATATGCAGAGGAAGTAAATCTGACAGAATACGGATTAGACAAGCCGGAATATGTATTCACAGTCGGCACAGCTGACAAGGAATATATTTTCAAGTTTGCGCCGTTCAGCGGAGAAGACAAGACGACGTATTTTGTGGAAGAAAGTACAGGACAGATTGGAACGATTCTGACGAATTCCATTGGATTTTTGGAAGCAAAGCCGGAGGAAATGTTAAGCACGAAGCCAATCAGCTTGGCATACGAAGATGCACAGGAATTGCAAGTGACAGTTGACAACCTGCATTTTGACATGAAAATGCATCATGCAGATGGAAAATACCAGCTTGATGAAATCCAGATAGATGAACTTGACAGCAACATCAACAATCTGTTCAAGAACCTGTATTTGACGGTGTCGAACATCAGTTACGAAGAAATGAAATTAGATGCCGAAATTCCGGAAGAAGCAAAGCCCACATGTGAATTTAATTTTGTCAGTCAGGACGGCACGGAAACGAAACTTTCCCTGATTCCGGCAGATGACACATTATACTATGCAATGATAAACGGAGAATACACCGGTTTCACCATCCGCAGACGTTCATTAAGCAGTAACACCGGAGTGTTGACATATTTCGAGAAAATCACAGATGCCCTCACAGAAGCCGGAATAGAATACACCCCGTCCGCCGTCATTTCCGAACCAGAACCAGACGAAGAAGAACAAGCCCCCGATTCCGATACCGAAGAAGAGCCGACAGAAATCATATCAGAAGAAACCATTTCCGAATAAAAATAAAAATCACCTGTTTTTCGGGCATTCCAGAAAAGCAGGTGATTTTTTGAATATTTAGTCAGGGAGAGCAGTAATTTCGTCAGCGATTTGTTTAAAAATAGGCGCAGCAGCATCATTTCCATAACCGCCGTCCTCAACGAAGACAGTAACAGCATATTTAGGTTGATGAATAGGGAAGAAACCAGTAATCCACGCATGACAAAGCTCAATATCTTCCTCGTCATATCGTCCGGTTTGAGCAGTAGAAGTTTTTGCACCAGCGAAAACGGTATCAGGGACAGCGTTGGAAGTATCACTTTCATTGATAGCGGCAATCATGAGATTTTGGAGGTAATAAGCAGCATTTTTCGGCAATGACTTGGCATATATAGGATTTTTTTCATTTTCGACAGTTTGGTTGTCGAGGGTATAGCCCTTGATGAGCCGTGCAAGGGGCATATTGCCATCATTGGCAATACCGCAGGTCATTTGAGTAATTTGCAGAGGGGTAGCGGTGAGAAGTCCCTGACCGAAGCAGAAATTAGCCATTTCAGCCGGAAGGGATAAATCATCAATATCAGGGAGAGAACCACTTGAGGAAATCAGGGATTTTGTCAGGGCAATTTGTGAACCGAATCCGAAACTTTGAGCAGTTTCGAGCATAATTCGAGGGTCAAGGTATTGGCTCAAATCAACGAAAAAGACGTTACAGGAATAAATCATAGCGTGTTTCATATCGACAATATCATGACCACGCCAGTCATGACAGCGGAAGACCTGATTTTTAATTTTAGTTTTTCCGGTGCAGTTGGTGAGAAAATTTGTCATATTGAGTTTATAGGCAGTAGCGCAAGTCATGAGTTTGAAAATAGACCCGACATTATACGCAGAAAGACAGCGGTTAAGGAAAGGGCTTTCAGGGTTATCAAGAGCATCAGCGAGATGATTGGAGTCATAAGAGGGAAAGCTGGTCATAGCAAGAATATCACCGCTTTCCACATCCATGACGACAATCGCCCCTTTTGGAATGTCCATATTTTCGCAGATTGCCTGAATACGGGAATCCAAAGTTGTGACGACACCGGCATTTTTATAAGCGATAGGGGAAATCACAGGTTCTTCCCCCATGAGAATTTGACCAAGTGCATCCGTGGTATAGGTGACAGTTGCAGTATCAGGGAGACTACGGAGAATCTTGTTATAATCAGCTTCAAGCCCAGTAACCCCTTCATGGTCACGAGTATAGCCGATAATATGTTGAGCGAGGGAAGAAGAATTTTGACGTTGAGGAATTTCCAGTACAGTAATTTCAGGACAGTCGAAATCATCAGTATCTACCCGACAAACAAAAGGTTCGCCATTTTGTAACCCCTCTAAGACGGGGTTCATTTCTTCAATATGAGGCATGAGTTCAGCAACACTTTGGAAAGTAGGAATAACAGAAGCATAGAAAGCGGTATCCTGATTGACAAGGGGGACGAAATTTCTGTCATAAATTGTGCCGTCCGCCTGACCGACTTTCATAGTTAATTGACTTTGATGAATAGCAGTTTCCAGAAGTTGGCTGTTCTGCATTTTGGCGGACAGGTTCGCCATAACGCAGGTATACCCCAAAATGAGGGATATGGCGAGTATCATCAATCTTTTTTCCATAAAAATCACTCCCATACTGTTTATGGATAGTATGGGAGGATTTGTATAAATTTATGCAATAAGAAACAGATTACCCCTCCAGCAGTACAGTAAAAGGGCCATCATTGCAAAGCTTGACTTCCATCATAGCCCCGAAAACCCCATGAGCGACTTTTTTAACCTGAGGGCGGAGCTGTTCGAGGAAAATTTCATAGAGATGTTCCGCAAGTTCAGGTTTTCCGGCATGAGAAAAGCTAGGACGGTTCTTTTTGCAGTCTGCATACAGGGTAAATTGAGAAATGACGAGAATTTCCCCGTCCACGTCTTTGATAGAGAGATTTGTTTTTCCGTCATTGTCGGAAAAAATGCGGATTTTGACGAGTTTATCCGCCAGTTTTCGGGCAGTTTCTTCAGTATCATTTTCACCGACACCGAGAAGAACGACATAGCCCTGTTGAATTTCTCCGACAATCTGATTTTCGACAGTAACAGAGCCCTCTGTTACACGTTGTACAACTAATTTCATAAAAAAATCACCTCAGCAATAATTATAACATAAATCCCAATGATTTGCAAGCAGTTGACAGAAAGTGATATTTGCAGTATAATAAATATAACGACTTTTGAAAGAAAGAAGGTGAGAAAATGGCAAAAAATCAGTTTGGATGGACAGAAGACGGTTCACTGATAATCTCCATGAAAGAGGAGCATTCAGGCAGTCACGAAGCGAAAAAAATCATCATCCCCGAAGGAACAGCCACTATAGAGGAGAATGCATTTTATGACCATTTCCGCCCTTTGCAGGTGAATGCATTCACGATACCGGACACAGTGACGACCATCAAAGCGAGAGCATTCCGGAATTGCCGGAACTTGACAGCGATTGTAATACCCGAGGGAGTAACAAGTATTGGAGATGAAGCATTTGCGGAGTGTGTTCAGTTACGGTCAGTGACAATTCCACAGAGCCTGACAAGTTTGGGGAAGGATGCTTTCACAGGGGCACCGTGGCTGAAAAAGCAGATAAAATTTTTCCGGAAATTCCAGATGTTAGGAAAGAATATACTGTTGCAGTACACTGGACAGGATTCAAAAGTAACAATTCCGAAGAATGTAAAGTACATTGCAGGCGGAGCATTTGCGAAGCAGGAGCAATTGATTTCAATAGAAATACCGGAGCATGTGCAGGCAGTAGGGAACGGAGCATTTTTCCACTGCATGAACCTGAAAGAAATCAAAATAGCCGGAAACGTGCGGACATTAGGGGAAGAATTATTTTCCGGCTGTACGTCATTGCAGAGGGTAGAATTGCCGGAGGACTTGCAGAAATTGAGAGAAGGGACATTTCGGGACTGTACGAGCCTGAAAGAAGTGATATTTCCAATAGGCTTGACAGAAATCGGGGAAGAAGCGTTTCAGGGGTGTGCCGTACTGACCGAATGCAAATTGCCGGATACAGTGCGGGTGATAGGGGAATCAGCGTTCCGGAATTGCAAAATGTTGAGAGAATTTCATTTCCCGAAGCGGTTAGTATCCGTGAACGACCGCACATTTGAGGGGTGCAGGAGTTTGCAGAGGGCAGAATTGCCGGAGGCAGTCTGTAGTATAGGAGAGAGTGCATTTTCTGGCTGTCATTCGCTGGAGGGCGTGCACATTCCAAAAGAAGTGCGCTTTTTGGGAAGAAGAGCGTTTTATGAATGTAAAAGTTTGAAAGAAGTGACCATACCGGAGAACATTCCGGAAATTCCGGAGGATGCATTTGAATATTGCACATCTCTGGAAACCGTTGACATTTGTGCAGGAGTGGAGCGGATACAGCAGAAGGCATTCAAGTGCTGTACAAGTCTGCATACTGTTACGATTGGGGACGGCATGAAGCAGATTGATGCAGACGCTTTTCGAGCTTGCACAGCATTAGAGCAGGTACAAATTCCTGAAACGGTGGAGCAGTTCGGGGAAAATGTATTTTACTCTGTTCCATGGTTCAGAAGAAATCCGGAAACATTCTTGATTTTGGGGAGAGGAATTCTAATGGCGTACCGTGGCAAAATGACACACGTCAGAATTCCTGAAAACGTCCGCAGAATTGAGGGGCACGTTTTCAATGTATCGAACCGACCCAAAATCATGACATTGACAGATAATATTGAAAGCATGGAAATCCAATACATTCCGGGTTTGACTTTGATTCTGCAAAGAAAAGGTCACAGCATCAGATTCAAGATGGATGACAAGCATTATCAGGCTGGCAGGGATGAAGAAAGGGTATTTGAATTTTGGCAGAAAAAGCACATCATCACAAGACATCAGATTTTCCATGAGATGAAAGACCCGATTTATAAATTCCCCATAGCGATTTTGATGTATCTGACCGAACCGGAGGACGAATTTTATAATTATTACGTCCGTAGGAATGGAATGGACTTATTGCAGTATATGATACAGCATAGTGACATAGAAAACCTGAAAGAGTTCACTGAAAAGGGGTTCATCAATGCAGAAAACATTGATGAGTTAATCAATATTGCAATTGAATCCTCTCAGCATGGTGGGAGTTTGGAAGTGCAATTATTTTTGATGGATTACAAGCGAAATCAAATCGGTTATGAAAGTATAGAAGATGTGATAGCAGGAGCATTCAATTTGTGACAAGAATTTGTTCATAAAATATCTTGTATTTTCATATAAAATGTGTTACAATAAAAGAATAAACGATTTTTGGCATTCAGAAAGGATGATAAATCATGCCACATATTACAATTAAAATGTTAAAAGGGCGTACAGAGGAGCAAAAAAGAATAGCCTCTGAAAAATTAGCTTCCGCATTAGTAGAAGCAATCGGGTGCAATCCGACACATGTTTCAGTATCAGTGGAAGATTTCACACCGGAGGAATGGCAGGAGCAGTACAAAAAGGAAGTAGCAGAAAATGAATATCTGGTATTAGAGCCGGACTATGACCCGAAGGAGCTGTTAAAATGAGTTACATTCTGGCATCAGGTTCACCGAGGAGACAGGAGCTGTTGAAACTCATCACGGAAGATTTCATTACCCATCCGGTGGATGCAGACGAGACATTGCCGGAGGGAATGCCGGTAGAAATGGCATCAGCATTTTTAGCAGACAGGAAAGCAAAGAAAGCCTCTGAAATTTTTCCGGAAATGGTAGTAATTGGCTGTGATACAGTCGTAATTTTGAATGATGAAATCATGGGCAAGCCGAAAGACCGAAACGACGCATTTCGGATGCTGAGAAGTCTTTCCGGCGAAGTACACACCGTGATGACTGGAGTATCATTGTACTTAGGCAGTCAGACGACAGTATTTACAACAGAAACGCAGGTAGAATTTTATCCTCTTTCGGATGAAGAAATCAACGCATATTTGGACACAGGCGAACCGTTTGACAAAGCCGGAGCATACGGCATACAGGGGAAAGGTTCACTGTTAGTCCGTGCGATAGAAGGGGATTATTTCAACGTGGTAGGTTTGCCGGTTTCAGCATTGGCAAGGCATCTGAAAGCCTTTGAGAGAGCGGTAGCACGTCCGAAAATCCATATCAACCGGAAATGATTTCAGAAACAAATTTACATATAGAGGGGGAATAATATGGCTTCTGCAAATCCGGTAAAAACGTCTTTATCAGAAGACGACATTACAGAAGTAACCCTGAAACAGCTCCGGGAGAATAAAGAAGGAGTGACAAGTTACCCGATTCTTGATTTTGACGAAAGAGCGATGAAACTTCTTTGTGATGGTGTAAAAGAGACATTAAAGTATAGTAAAATCATTCCGGCAGGCGGAAAAGGCTATGAGATGGCGAAGCGAGCCTTTGACATTGTAGTGTCAGCGTGTGCATTGACAGTATTGGCAATCCCATTAGGGGCGGTCATGTTATTGATATATCTGGATGATAAGGGCAACCCGATATTTTCACAAGTCCGTCTGACAAAAGAGGGGAAGCCGTTCAGGATGTATAAACTTCGTTCAATGTGCATAGATGCAGAACAGCGTTTTGCAGAAGTGCAGAAAGAAAACCAGAGTGACGGAATCGCATTCAAAGCGGAAGACGACCCCCGAATCACGAAAATTGGAAAATTCATCCGGAAAACGTCGATTGACGAGTTACCGCAGTTTTGGAACGTGCTGAAAGGGGATATGTCGTTAATAGGACCTCGCCCGCCGTTACCGAGGGAAGTGGTATTATACACCCCCGAACAGATGGATAGACTGTTAGTGAAAGGCGGATTAGCCTGTATATGCCAGACTGAGGGGCGCAGTGACATGAATTTTGACAAATGGGTCAGAACCGATATTGAATACATCAAGAACCGCAGTGCCCTGTTTGACTTGAAATTGATAGGTAAAATGATAACAGCAGTACTTCTCCAGAAGGGGGCAAAATGACCATATTCAGGAGGTGACGGAATTTGAATGCAGAATTGATAATAGGGCTGTTTTTGTTGGGATTCATTATATTTTTTACAATTAGGAGTTTTTGGGCGATGAAAACAGACCCCGACAAAGCCGAAAAAAAGCAAAGAGATGAAAAATCCGAAAAGAAGACGGAATTTTTATTTGATGTTTTGATTGTTTTGGGAGCACTCATCATTCACGTAGGCGGATTGTTAGGAAATCAGATGTTCTTGTGTTACATAGCAATAGGCTGTGCGATATTTGTCGCAGTAGGAACGATTCGAGTAATGCATACCACCCCCACAGCCCCTGAACCCACCCCGACAACCGAAATGAAAAAAGCCGTCATTCCCTACGGAAATATCAGCATAGAACAAATGGCATTTTATGAATGTTATCATTTGGGAGAAGTCGAAATTCCGGATACAGTCACCACCATAGGCGAAAAGGCTTTTTACAATTGTCGCCGTTTGTACAAAATGGAATTACCCCCATATTTAGAGCGGATTGAAGCAAATGCATTTTGTTATTGTCAAGCGGTATTTGAATGGAAAATCCCGTCCACAGTGAAATATATTGGAGAATGTGCCTTTTTCAAGGTAGGCTTTGCAAAAATTGACCTCCCCGAAAACATTGCAGAAATCGAAATCAAATACGGTGCATTTTCGAGAGGAAGCTATTTATGTTTCACCCGAAACGGACGGAAATTTGATTTTGAATTGCATAATGCATGGCAGGAAAAGCCCGAAGAACAATCATTAGCGGAATTTCTGAAAAATCCCACAGCGGAGACATTCCGGAAAATGAAGCAATCCTATTATAAAATTCCGCTGTCATTGGGTTATTACGATATTGATAAAAGTATCAGAAACTATCTGAAAGGCTGTATACAGCAAGTTGTACCGGAACTGATACACAGGAAGGAATTAGAAACGATTTCCGTGTTGCTGAATGACGGTATTATCACCAAGAAAAATATTGACAATTTCATTGACCTAGCCATTGACGAAGCCCAGAAAGGCGGTTCGTTTGAAATACAAATGCTTTTGACAGATTACAAAGCGAAACATTTTGGTTTTGAAAGCATAGAGGACAGATTCAGATTGTGAGGTGTTGAACATGAGATTTCACATTGAAGATAATACCTTGAAATCATACAAGGAGAAAGCCGGAGTGACAGAAATCATGATTCCGGATAATGTAACAGTTATCGGGGACAAGGCATTTCAGCTTTGCACGGACTTGAAAACAATAGTAATTCCTGAATCTGTAACAGTGATAGGGGAAAGGGCGTTTCGGCTGTGTGCATATCTGAAAAATGTGACCTTACCGGAGAGTGTAACGACCATCAAGGACAGTGCATTTTATGCCTGTAAGGGTTTGAAGGAAATTTCCATTCCGGAGAACGTCTGTAAAATCGGGAAAGAAGCCTTTGCAAGCTGTACAGGACTGAAATGCATTACAATTCCGGATGGAATGACGACCATTGAAGAAGAGACCTTTGCAAAATGCTCCAGTCTGACAAGGGTAAATATACCGGACAGCGTGACCAGAATCAATAACGGCGCATTTGCAAATTGCAAATGCTTAGTAAGAATCAACATCCCGAACACAATCGATTATATTGGATTTGGGGTATTTGAAAACTGCATCAGTCTTTCAAGGGTGACACTTCCGGAGAAAATCACCATCATTGAGCCATACACATTTTACGGATGTTTAAGCCTGAAAAATATGGTAATACCGGAGCATGTAGAAAAAATCAGTCAGTTTGCATTTGCAGGTTGCAGGAGTTTGAAAACGGTAGTAATCCCCTCCAGTGTAAAGAAAGTAGGAGCGAATGCCTTTTTTGAGTGCAGGAATCTGAAAAGCATCACCCTGAAATTGGAGAACGGGAATATTTTTGAAATTGACAATTTTGAGGAAATGTGCAAGTACGAAAACCCTGACAAAATAGCAGACACATTGATGTTGGTACTGTTCGGGAAAGATTTTTCACAGCGAATGCACCATGACATAAAATACAAGCTGATACTGGATTATTTCATAGCATCCGGCGACAAGGGCGCAGAAGCCTATATGAAAGAAAATTTCATCAGTTTTGTAGAGCATTTCATTCGTTTAGGGGACATTGACCACATACAAAGTTTAATAGAACACGCTGATTTTTTCACGCAGGAGAATATAAACCGTTTCATCACATTAGCCATAGACGTAGCGCAGACGGGCGGACTATTGGAAATACAGTTAGTTTTGACAGATTACAAAGCAAAGCATTTCGGATTTGAAAGTGTTGAGGAAAGATTCAAACTGTGAGGTGAAATCATGGCATTTCAAATAAAAGACAATATTTTATTGAGATACATCCCCGACGAAGGTCAGACGAAAGCGGTCATTCCGAGAGGAGTAGAAGAAATTGCAGACAAGGCATTTTCTGACTGTTACGGTTTGGAATCGGTATTCATTCCAAACGGAGTGAAGCGAATCGGGCGAAAAGCATTCTACCACTGTTGGAATATGCAGAAAATCAACATTCCGGAAACGGTGACAGAAATCGGTGAGGAAGCGTTTTATCATTGTGAATCGTTGAAAGAAATGCAATTGCCGGAGAATCTGCAAATAATAGGGAAATATGCCTTTGCAGGGTGCAAAATCAAGGAAATTACCATTCCGCCCTTAATAGAGGAAATCAGTGCAGGATTATGCAGTGAATGCAAGGAATTGAAGCTCATCACAATGCCGGAAACAATCAAACACATTGGAGATAATGCATTTGAACATTGTAAGAGTCTGAAAAAATTCACATTCCCCGAAAATTTGCAGAGTATTGGACAATATGCTTTTTCGTCATGTGGTTTAGAGGGAGTTTTGAATTTACCTTCAAATCTGCAAACAATGGAAGAGTATGTATTTTATGGTTGTTACAATCTGGAAAAAGTAATCATTCCGCAGAGTGTCAAAGAAATAAAGCATTGTGCATTGCCAAACACTACTAAAACAAAAATATTCATTCCCCATACTTCCATTGAAATGGGCTTATGTTGTTTTCATGCGGGACAGAAAGTATTTTTCCGCAAAAATGAGAAGTGTTTTATTGTAGTGCTGAAAGGTGAATGGTTAAAAGCATCCCTTGAAAGAGATTTGTCATTTTTCTTACAGCACCCAACATTTGGCACATTTGAGCAAATCCGAGTGGAGCAGTACAAACAGGCGGTAGCAATCGGCTTTTATGACGAAATCCCCAGAATCAGGGAATATTTAGAAAGCCATATTGCAGAAGCAATCAAAATTTTGATAGACGAAAAGCAAGTAGAAACGATTTCCATTTTGTTAAATGATAGAATTATCACGAAAGAAGCGATTGACCCCATCATAGAATATGCGATTGAATCGGCACAGAAAGGGGGTTCGCTGGAAATCCAGACCCTGTTATTGAACTACAAAGCGGAGTATTTAGGATTTGAAAGTGTGGAAGAGAGATTGAAACTATAACAAAATTCCGGTGGAGAGCTTGACATTCTGCCGGAATTCTGTTATACTATAGGTGTATGTGTGGGGAGAATCCCCCATAGATAAAGTTAAAAATTGGAGTGATAACAATGGAATGGCGTGGATTAAATGACCTGCGAGAGCAGTTCCTCTCATTTTTCGAGAGTAAGGGACATACCCGAATGGCGAGTTCCTCACTGATACCGCAGGGCGACAAGAGCCTTTTGCTGATTAACTCAGGAATGGCACCTTTGAAGAAGTATTTTTTAGGGCAGGCAGTACCGCCGAATGTGAGAGTGACAACCTGTCAGAAGTGCATCAGAACCCCCGACATTGAGAATGTAGGAAAGACCGCAAGACACGGCACATATTTTGAAATGTTGGGCAACTTCTCATTTGGCGACTATTTCAAGAGAGAAGCCATCAATTGGGCATGGGAATTCTTTACCAAGGTTTTAGAGTTGCCGGTTGACAAACTGCATTGTTCCGTATTTCAGGATGATGACGAAGCCTACGACATCTGGACAAAAGAAATCGGAGTTGACCCCTCCCACATGGTACGCATGGGGAGAGAAGACAATTTCTGGGAGCACGGTTCTGGACCTTGCGGCCCCTGCTCAGAAATCTATTTTGATAGAGGCGCAGAAAAAGGCTGTGGAAGACCAGATTGTCATGTTGGCTGTGAGTGTGACAGATTTGTAGAAGTATGGAATCTGGTATTCAGCCAGTTTGATTCAGATGGCAACGGCACATACACGGAGATGGAGCACAAAAACATTGATACCGGCATGGGCTTGGAGAGATTAGCATGTGTCATGCAGGGCGTTGACAACCTGTTTGAGGTTGACACGGTGCAGAACATCATGAAGCACATTTCCAGAATTGCAAATGTGAACTATCATGAAAACCATGATACAGATGTATCATTGAGAGTTATCACCGACCACATCAGAAGCACGACTTTCATGGTAGGCGATGGGGTGTTACCGTCTAACGAAGGCAGGGGCTACGTATTGAGAAGACTGCTGAGACGTGCCGCAAGACATGGGCGCATGATAGGCATTAAAGGCACATTCCTGCATGAAGTCTGTGACACCGTGATTGACGAGAACAAGAACGCATACCCTGAATTAGAGGAACATCGTGCTCGTATCAAGAAAATCATTCAGGTAGAAGAAGAAGCCTTTGCAAAGACGATTGACAAGGGCATGGAGCTGTTAAATGAAGTCATGGACAATGCGAAAACCAAGACATTGGCTGGCGAGGATGTATTCAAGCTGGCTGATACCTATGGATTCCCCTTTGATTTGACGGTAGAAATCGCCGGAGAGCGTGGATTTGACGTAGACGAAGAGGGTTATAGAGCATTAGTGCAGAAACAGCGTGAATTGGCGAAAGCAGACCACGCATCCAAAGCAAGCAGTTCATGGGCTGATAATTCCATCAAATTGGAAGTACCAAAGACGAATTTTGTCGGCTACACTGAAAATGAGGTATCCGCACAGATTGTGGCAATTGTAAAGGAGCAGGAAATCACCGAGACAGTCAGCGAGGGAGAAAATGCAGTGATTGTACTCGACAAGACCCCCTTGTATGCAGAGAGTGGCGGACAGGCTTCAGACCATGGAAAGATTTATACAGATTCCGGAGTATTCAAAGTAAGTGCGGTAACAAAGGATGAAGACGGACATTTCCTGCATTTTGGCAAGCTGGAAAGCGGAGTATTGAACGTTGGAAACACTGTAACAGCGAAGTATTGCAAGAAGTTCAGAAATAACGTAATGAGAAACCACACATCCGCACACTTGTTGCAGTCGGCATTACGTCAGGTATTAGGCGAGCACGTGCATCAGGCAGGACAGCTGGTAAATGATAAGGCTTGCAGATTTGACTTCTCACATTTTTCAGCCATGACGACCGAAGAAATTCAGAAAGTGGAAAATCTTGTCAACAGCTGGATTTTGGAGGGCATACCCGTAGAAGTAAACGAAATGCCGATTGACGAAGCAAGGAAATTAGGAGCAATGGCATTATTTGGCGAGAAGTACGGTGATGTTGTCAGAGTGGTAAAGGCTGGAGATGTATCAGTAGAATTTTGTGGAGGTACGCACGTACCGAACACAGCGAATATTGGCTTATTCAGAATCATTTCTGAAAGTTCTGTTGCATCTGGTGTGCGCAGAATTGAAGCCGTGACAGGTGCAGGAGTGTTAGAACTCATCAACTCTATGCAAGCAACCATCAATGAAAGTGCCAAGGCATTGAAGCTGAACAATCCGAGCGAACTTCCTGCAAAGTGTGTAGCATTGACAGCACAGTTGAAGGAAACGGAAAAGACCGTTGAGACGTTGCGCCAGAAGATGGCAGGCAGTGCAATTGATGACCTTTTCAAGAGTGCCAAGGAAGTGAAGGGCATTCAGGTAATCGGCACGACCGTAGAGGGCGCAAATGCAGATATGTTGCGCAAGATGGGCGACCAGATTAAGAGCACCGACAAGCCGGTAATTGCAGTATTAGCAGGAATTGGCGGAGAAAAGGGACAGCTTTATTGTGCAGTGACAAAGACAGCACAGGAAAAGGGCGCACACGCAGGAAACATTGTGAAGAAATTGGCATCCCTGACAAACGGCAAGGGAGGCGGAAGACCTGATTCTGCAATGGCAGGAATCGGCGACCAGAGTCTTGTGAAAGAAGCATTGAGCCAGTTAGAAAGCATTGTATCCGAATTTATCAAGTAAGGAGTTGTAACAAATGGACAAAGACTGTTTATTCTGTAAAATTATTGCAGGGGAAATCCCCTCAGCGAAAGTATACGAAGACGAATATGTATACGCATTCAAGGACATTCAGCCGATAGCACCCATTCACTATCTGTTCGTACCGAAAACGCATATTTGCTGTGCGAAGAAGATAACACCAGAGAATTCACAGGCAGTCCAGAAAATTTTTGAAGCGATTGCAAAAGTATCCGCAGACGAGAATATTGAAAGCTATCGGATTATTAACAACTGCGGAGAAGATGCCGGACAGAGTGTCATGCACCTGCATTTCCATGTATTAGCAGGTACAAAGATGGGCTGGGGCAAGCAGTCTCTGGGCTGATATAAGGAGTAAACCATGTCTGAATATTATGAAATGAAAATTGCCGGACTGGACAGGAAGCTGAAAAAATGTGCTGTCAATGAAAAGCTGGACATAGCAGCATTTATCATGTTTTCAGATGTAGAAGTTACAGTGAAGAGTGCAGAACAGCTGTTAGCGAAGAGTCCGGAATTTGATGTTATCATCACAGCGGAGAGCAAAGGCATACCGTTAGCGTATGAAATGGCAAGACAGAGCGGAAAGAATTATGTAGTTGCTAGAAAGTCAATAAAGCTGTATATGCAGGACGTTGTTTCTGTCAGGGTAAAATCCATCACGACAGCGAACGAACAGACCCTGCATTTGGATGGTGAAAAAGCGGAGCTGTTAAAGGGAAAGCGAGTTTTAATCGTAGATGATGTAATCAGCACAGGAGAATCCCTGAAAGCATTGGAAGCCCTTGTGAAGCAGTCCGGCGGTGAAATTGTCGGAAAAGTGGCAGTATTGGCAGAAGGCGACGCAGCGAACCGAGAGGACATTATATATCTTGACCCGCTCCCCCTGTTTTTCAAGGACTAATGAAGCGACCTGCGTTATACATAGGAGTGCCGTTTATTGCTGGTTTAATAATATCAGCAATAGTGGTAAGGCAGTTATGGGCGATAGCCTGCGGAGTGGTGACACTGACAGCAGGGGCAATATTGTTATGGCGTAGGGATTTGTGGAAATATGTACTTCTCAGCACGTTGTCATGTCTGACAGCGTGCTGTGTCTATTGGTACGCAGATTTCGAGGCAGAAAATCTCATGAAGTCGATACCAGAGGAAAAGAGCACATTCACGGGCAAAATCATAAACGTGTCAGAATCTGACAGCAATTGGACAGCATACACACTGGACGGCAGTTTTGACAGCGGAGTGAAAGCGAAAGTGACGGTTTCGCTGGAGTACATGAAATTTCTCTACGGTGATATTTTGACAATTGAGGGCACACCAGCCCGAACGAAAGGAAACTATCTGTACAATGAAGAATACTATCGTTCAGAGGGAATATTTTTCACATATGGCTTTGATGCGGAGCTGAAAGAGTATTACACCCCCGAAAAGCCGGATTTAAGAACCATCATTCGAAGATGGCGGAACACAATGACAGAGCGGATACATGACAGCATGGAGAGAGAAACGGCATCCATGTTGACAGGAATGTTATTCGGGGATAAATCGGGATTATCGGGCAAAAGTAAGAGCGCACTATATCGGATGGGAATCGGGCACATCATGGCAGTATCGGGCTTGCATCTGGATTTTTTAGCAGTAATCGTGGCATGGATACTGGGAAGGCTGAACGCAGACAGAAGAGTAAAATTTGGGGTATTGGGAATATTATGTCTGTTGTTTGTGATATGTGCAGGGGAAACGGTATCAGTCAGGCGAGCGTGCATCATGGTATTGATAGGGCAGTCAGCAGGGGTATTTTTCAGGACACCGGACAGCCCCACATCCCTGAGCATAGCCATGTTGATATTAGGCATAGAAAATCCGTTTATCATTCACAGTGCATCATTTTGGTTGTCATGCAGTGGAGCGATGGGCATAGGGATGATTGCACCATACATGACGAAAAATCTAAAGGAACAAACACCGATACGGAGCATATTTGCAAAAGTAATTTCAGGATTTTGGGTATTTATGGCAGTTCTTCCGGCAAGTGCGGTATATTTCAATGAAATTTCGTTGATAGCACCATTGAGTAATTTAATATTGACACCCCTCTGCATGATTGCAATGGGTTTAGGAGTGACAGCGGTTTTAATAGGAGCAAAGGGAAAATTTGCGGAGTGGCTGTTATTGAGTGCAGAAGTGATAGAAAAGTGGGTGCTTGGAATATCGGGGAAGATTTCAGAATTATCATGGACGCATACCGGAACAGGTTCAGGCGAAGTGATATTTTTGATAACGACCGGAATAATATTGATATGTTTATGTCACATGATGGGGAAGAGCCGAAAATTGACAACCATCACAGCAATAATAACAGTAATCGTGACAGCAGTCATTCCGGCGATTTTCCACGCATATGAATATGAAGATTTACGCATAGCCATATTAGGGAGCGGAAAGAATTGTACAATCGTACTGACGAACGGAGACGAAAGCGTGATATTTGACATGAGCAGTTCCTCACAGGGGGCATCATATGCCTCAGCGTATCTTGCAAGAGAGGGAGCGAGGACGGCGCAAGAAGTATATTTATCGCATCCGACAAGAATGAATATCCAGCGATACAGCCAATATTTTGAGCCGGAAATTTGTATTTTGAAAGAAACGGCATTATTTGGGGAATATCGGAAAATGACACACAAAGAGATGTTATTTCACGGGGCGAAAGTGACAGCTGAACCGGAAAAGCTGTTGATTGAGTATGGGGAAATTGAATATCTGTGTACGAAAAGTGGATTACTGGAGGACGACGACCAGCCGGAAATACTGACGATATTTGGATACAGTGAAAAGCCCTTGACGGAGAGCGGAATCATGATAATACTTGACGAAAGCACCCCCTACATAGAGGACAGCCATACATACATAGGTGAAAACAATCTGGAAATCACAATCAGAACAGACGGCAAAAGCCGAGTAAGGAGATTATATGCCAGTACTTGATATAAGAGGTTTGAACGAGCATTTGAAAGGGAAGCACTTTTCGAATCTGTACTACTGTTATGGAAGCGATATTTTTCAGGCAGAGCAATGCACGAGGAAAATCATCAAAGCTGTAACAGGCGGAGAGCCGGACAGCGTGACAAAATTTGACGGCACAGCCCTTGACGTGAGCACCCTTGCCGACGAAGCGGAATTATGCCCGATGTTTTCAGATTATAACTGTATCTGGATACATGATTTGAACATGGAATCAGTTCGGGAGGACGTGCGGAAAGCGGTCAGGAGTATAGCAGAGCACGTTGCAGAGCAGACAATCATCATATTTGACGTGACAGGCTTTGACATTTATGGAGG
>AUXO018645191.1_pt1 | contig 25060 bp, 28 predicted proteins | sample 768731 | NCBI WGS metagenome assembly AUXO01 (sample SAMN02715735, study PRJNA202380) | gut metagenome | biome: sheep rumen | host: Ovis aries | place: New Zealand: Palmerston North | reverse complement strand
TTATGAGACCAGGATTGTTGGCATAATATTTCACAGTTTCAGGATTAGATGCACAAGCCACTACGAAATCATGAATTGGTCTTGCATTTGGGAGAACTGAAACCGGTACAAGGGAGCGGATAATAGAAGATAATGAAGCTGTAATTTCAATACCACTAACTTTTTCTACAAGCAAAAAGTCTGATATAGAATTAAGTCTATCACCATACACTATATCTCGGATAGATGTTGAAGGCATAGGAAGATTAAGGACGGTCATAAAATGAATGATCTCCGGAATCAGCTTTGACCCACAATGTTTATTCTGACACTGAACAGTACCGTCCGTAGGTACATCATAATACTTACCGCAGAACGGACATATCAAATGACTTTTATACTCAGACAGATCCCCAAATTTTGAATAAAAAATCTGGTGATGCTGATCCAGATATAGAACAGTTCCGGCTGTCACACCGTACTTAGCTGCTTCGGTATAATGAAGATACATCTTGGAATCATTATCGGATAAAAGCACTTCGATCTTAACGTAGCCATTGTCATCTACATACTGTTTCTTCGACTTCACAATACACTGAGAAATACCCATACTACTTACTTCTATAGCTTCTCCACGGAAGATGACCATATCTGTAACTATAGGGTTGAATGTAAATGTGGGATCACTCATCCACTGAGTAACCATGCTATCGGTTATAGCCGCTGGAACAAACCAACCAGGAAGTACATTGAACTTAGAAATCCTCAGATATTGACGAATATGCACATGACCGCTGAACCTCAAAGAAGTGCATTCAATGTTATATGCAAAGAAGTTAAAAGCATTAGGGTTGTCCAGAAAAGCTGATTCAAGATCAGATTCAATTGCACTTGGAAGTACACCGAATTTCTTGATCGTAGCATTGGTATACAGCACACCAATTACCCAGCTCGTCCCCTTCTGTAGAGAAATCCTTCCAGGTACTTTACCACTATCCAGCAGTTTGGTCATACAAGAAGCTGTAATATCTCTGCGGTTACTTGTGTTGCCAACAAATACCTTTTCCAGATTTCCAGAGATATTGTACTGCAATGTCATGGGAAGTCCCAATGGTACCAGAGTAACAAAATCTCCAGGTTTAAGATTTTTGTTCATAGTAGATTTCCTCCATTTATTTGAATTTATTATACATTAGAGAAAATGCACCGCCTAAGCTGCTTGGGCTTCCAGGGTTCATTTTCTTTGATAATCCATTTACAGCAGCAATAGCCGATACTTTTGCTTTGACCGGAACAGGAACACCAGGATTGAGTAAAATAGCATTCCAAACACTTCCTGCCACAGAATCACTCATATCCTTACTACCACCAACTTCATGATCACAGATACCTGTTCCTGGATCACGTTTTAGGTGAGTAAGTTCGGTTTCAAGCAATTCCACATGAAGTAGGTCTATACGTTGTTCAAGAATAGCGGATTTCAAAGCATCGTAGCCATCAGATGTGCGATCCAGTGATATTTTTGCAGTATTAAATCCCTGTGCTTCCAAAAGCTGTGCCATATATTCGCTCTGAAATTGATCTCGGCTAACACATGAAATATTAAACTTGCAGACGTTTCTCAGCCAGCAGATGAATTGATTGATTTTCATATAGGATATTTTGTCACCTCTCGGAGCTTGTACAGCAATTGAGAACACATGACTGAAAGTTGGGACTGAAATCACTTTTCCTTTAAGGTCAATGTCTTTTCGTCCAGATATCACTATTCCAGAAATACCGGATCTATCAGTAGTAAGCGATAAGTCAAGATGAATAAACATCGGCATATGTATCAAGCGAGAATCCACACATTCAAGATGAAAAAACTCTTCTATCGACAGCTTGTCCTGAGTACCAACTTCAATAATGTCTTTGTAAAATGGATTTTTACGTTCACCTATAGCCTGATCAAGTAAATCCTGCGTAATGAAGCTGAAAGAACCTTGGACAGTAATTCCGGCTATATCCCTCAATGCAACATCAAAATCAGACAAAAACCTAGTTTTATTATCTTCTGGAACATCCAGCAGTCTATATCCAGAATTTCGTAATTCCTCAAGACCTTCGGGCGTATTCATTTCATCACTTACAACAAAACTGCGTAGATGTTTTCCACCTAAAGCAATCTTGAAGGTTTTACTAGAAGAATACTTAGACTTTGGCCATACTTCCCACTGAGGTTTATCAAACACATACATATGTTGATTCCCAGCTTCTCTTTGAGACCTAACATATTCTTCCATAAAGTCAGAATCTTCACGCTTAGAGCTGATGACATAGATTTTACCGAAAACTTCTCCATTCTTGACAAAAGTACCTGTAACACGGGCTACCAGTGTATCGTACTTCTCTTTCATGGTTTTCTTTGCTTTAAGTACGTCCTTAACGCCAGCGTTTCCAAAATTGACCTCATCGAAGATAACACAGTATGTGGCTTTTCCTAACGCATGACTTGCAGCGGATCCATATACGATTTCTATTAGTCCACCCTCTGGGATGTATGCCGGATTGGTTTCACTATCAGTAAAATGTCCATGGCGTGCAAACCACTTACTTGTCTGCAAGGTCGATATAAATTCCTTGTATGCGACACCCTTAGCAAGAGTTTCCGTAAGATTGAAAAAGAAAAATGAAATTCGTGTAACTTTCTTCAAACCAAAGTATTCTTGGGGATTTCGCAAACACATTATCCTATATAGCTGGTATGCACCATCTGAGACCGCCGTACTGGTTTTTCCTGTTCTTGTAGCACCAGTAAAAACTATCTCATAATACTGATTTCCAGTTTGTTCTAGCTCCTTCATAACATCAAGCCACACTGGATATATAGATCTACCACAGTCATTGGAAGCACCTAAGAATTCTTCAGAAGTCAGAAATGTTTCCTTATCAACCGGAATTTCCTTATAATCAGCAAGCCATACATCTTCATAGGTTTTGGAATAGCCGGTTTCCGCAAGCTCTTTTAGTATAGTTCTAAGAACTTTCTGTTCATCCGGGGTACAGGTAGAGTATATGGCTTTAATTCGCTCAGGAATAGAATTGATATCTGTCATTCAACATCACCCAATGCTTCAAGTACCGCCTGAGCTGTAGATCTAACCTTATCCCGGCTTTCAGAAGTCAGTAACTTAGAAGAAATCGAAGAATCTATAGTAGTGGCAGTAGAATCTACAAGGTCCACTACATTGAAACCTTGAAGATCTAGATATGGCTGAAGCAGTTTATGGGACTCAATCATGGCTTTCTGTAGCTTTTCCTGAATCCCTATCAACAAAGTAAGGGTATTCACATCACCAACATTCGCATTATCAATCTGATATTCAATGGAAGCATAGAGCTTATCTTCCAGCTTATCCATTAACTCAGTATATTTGATAATTCTAGTTAGCTGATGGTATACCCTCATTACAGTAATATTCTGAATGGCTCTTAGTGTAGGAATCCCATTTTCATCTGTGCATGACAATAAAGAGGTACGCATTTTTGCAACATCCTCTTTTTGCTTTGCTATCATAGGATCGACCATGACTTCTGCTGAGTTATCGAGGGTTTCAATGCTCATTCAAAATCAGTCCTTTACTTTAGATCAAACATCACAACACCAAGGTTGGCAATAGCTTCCTTAACTACAGGATCGCCATCTAAGGCTTCCTGACCAAGAGAACTAATAGCACACTTGATGTATTCTATAGCTTCATCTCTGTTCTTAGCCGCATGAATTGACTTCTTCATGGGTCTTTTGTTGCTCTTTATAGGCTGATTACCATTCTTAGAAATTTTCATATTCACAGTTCTACGACCTCCTTAAATGTTTCAAGATTTGCATAAATGGAATCGATTTCCTCTATAGCTTCATCGAAGGTTTCAAAAGCTCTGCGCAAATCATCATCTTCTGTATAAGCATCGGTATTCGATATTTCGGATCTCAATTTATCAAAAGCATGAGTTACTTCTGATAAATCTGGAAACCTCTGATATACTGCAATCTCAAAATCTGCAAGTAGCTCAACTGTTGTGTAATCCCAAATATATAGCCGCATCTGGGTATATATCTTTACATACAGATTCTGCAATTCTGTTGCTGAAGTCAACTCTTCATCACCCTTTCCAATGTGTTGTATATCAACTGCTGATATGCAGTTAGTCCTACCTGATTATATTTAATCAAATTATGAAGCTCACGCTCTATATTTCTGTCCTGTACATCAAAAGTATATGATAGAAAATAATCATCGAACGGTGGCAATATCGCCATACTATCTATACACTTACAAATGTTATTTAGCATTGTAAACCTCACGAATTTTAGCCACTATACCTTCAATCTTTTCAGATATCAGATAAGGCTCACATGATTTAGTTAGCTCCACATGATAGAAATACTTTAGTGCATCAATAGAATCGGACAATTCTTCCAATGTTGGAATGTGAATAGACTCACCGCCAGCATATTTACAGAGCTTTATTAGAGATTCATAACCGACAATAGAAAACAATTCCGGAAGCCAAGCGAATTCTGAAACTTCAAACAATGGCGGAAGTAAACTCAGCAAGTAATGAAAGTCTAGTTCCTCTGATACCGGCAGCTTAGATTTCATCTTCATCACCAACTACTGTAGCAGTATCATTAAGAGCTAAGGTAAATACCATAGCATTATCAGTTCTCGCTAAACGGTTGAACAGCAGATAGTTATATCCAGCAGCATTCAGAAGATCAATTACTGTAGGCATTACATTATTCAGATTGATTGAATCATTATAATATAGCCACAATTCATCATCTTTAACAGCTGCCCGGATTACACCAGCGGTAGACGATCTTGCATTTAGGGTCCCCTTTAGTTCACCAGCAAGCTGATCTATTGACGCATGAACTCCGGCACAAGGATTTACAGATGTGGTTTCTGCGACAATTCTCTTCTTAGCTTTAGGCTTAGTAGACGAATTAGGTGTGGTCTCATCCGCAGTACCAGAAGTAGAGTCATCGTCCCAATCATCATCAGGGTTAGTTGCATCGAAGTCAGCTTCACCTTCAGCATCTAAGTCATCACCGAAACGCTCAGACAGTTTTCCGCCACCAGAGGGAACACTACGAATAGGTGAAGGTCTATCCACATCCGATGTAGGTTTTGACTCGGTAGTTTCTGTAGGTTCAACGTCCGAATCATCAGAATCAGCAGGATCGATCAGCGGTTTATATTCATCACCTATATACTCGTCAAGCTGCTGGACTAATTCAAGATTAATAGGATCAGACATGGCAGCAAGAATCTTCTTCTTGCGTGAACTTGCTTTGTACAGCTTAGAAGCAGTAATTCTGTTTATACAACGTATTGCCATTTTAAGGTCCTCCTTAGTGATCTTTCATGTATATGTATGGGCGCTCAGGTGTATTTGTCTGAACCTGATACCCAAAATATAAGCAGAAGTCATTATCCAGCTTTGAATTGCTAAATGTCAACTTGTACAGATGAAATCCAGCAGATGTATTTAGTATGCTTGTATCAACCTTATACCAAATTCTATTGGTATCCTGAAATATGTAATCAGAATAATCTATAGCTTCCACATCCATAGTTACTTCTGAAAAGTCAGACAGTGTAAGTCCTACTGATAGTCCGGCAGGCAGTTTCAGCCAGATAGCATCTTCAATCTCATTGAGGTTTAGCACCCGGATATTAGCTGTAGCATCACTATATGACACTAAATCAAAGTGGTTAGGGTAATTTTTATCAAACAAAATAATCACTTCCATACTACTTTAATAATATAAAAGGTTAGCGGTGCAACTATTACAATTGCACCGCTATGTTATTATATTTCGATTGACAGCCCATTCACATCAACCTGTGCATCATCTGTACTTAGCTTAATCGCTCTCTGACCATCTTCAATTGCTGTCCTAATCTTTTCGATACCAACGGCAGGGCTGAATGATACAGAATATTCAGAAGTTTGCAGTTTGATCTTATTGTCGATAAGGTTTAACAAATGTAAATCTGAATCAAATGTTATCCCATATATCGTCTTAAATCTTGCGATTTTTTCCGGATCACATTTTGTGGATGCCAACAATTCGGCTATAGCATCGGCATCGATCATCACAGGCTTGGTATCATCTTTGAACGTATCGTACATATCACTGAGCATATCATTAAGTATATACAGCAGGGAGAAATCAAGATCTTCACCGAAAGCATTCTTGAGAGTCTGCTTAAATAACTCTGTTTCGGTTACGGAACTGAGCTGCGGTTTGCAACCTAATACGTTTTCGATGAATGATAAATTGGGGCTATCCGGCTTGCTAAGATAATATATGACTGAATTTACGTCTGCACTTCTATCATTGAAAGCTGGAAACATAAAACCGTCCGTAGGAGTAGGCTTTACATATAAGTGATTCTCTGTGCTGGTAGACAGCTGATTTGTACTGAAGTCAAATGCAAATCCAGAATCGATGAACACCACCGGACATATAGCACACACCACAAAGTTATAGTCTTCTCTCCGATATTTTTCATCAGAACCAGCCGCATTGCGATAAGCGACACTATATGTGAAGTGACCCATTACGACTGCATACGGTCCGGTATAGGATAAATTGTCGGAGATATGTTCAACATATTCATTGATGATATGATCGGTATTGAAGTTGTCTGTCAGCAAACTATACAGTTTCGACTGTTCGCCACCAGCTTCATAGGCTTCATTCGGGAAATCATATTCTACAAACTTCTTGCAGAGCTTTGTCGAAATGATCTGACGAAAAATCTTATAATACATATCAAGCTCACGATCCGTAAGCAAAGCAGCCGAACGATTCTGAGTTGTGCGGATATTTGCTTCAGCATCGACCACAGAAAAGACTACACGATTGAGTACGCAGTAAGGACTATCCACCTTACACACTCTACGAATTTCTGTAACTTCTTTTTTATTCATATTTATTTTCCTCCACTGAAATGGTCAAAGTCCTCTGAATTAGCGTTACCACCATTGATCATGAAATGTGTGTGTGCGAAATTTAGCTCTTCCAGATGTTCTATAGGTCTCGAAGTAGCATCATATCGAATATGTATGCCTACCGGTAAATAATACGCATCTGTAGGACTTAGCTGATTATCTGTATACCGTGACCCTATGATTGTTATATCACGACTAAGCAGAAATCTAATGACCTGATTAAAGCCTTCACTTATCTGAGACACATCATCCGCACAGATTGATGTATCTGAATCGGAATACAAATTGGTACCTTGTGAAATAGTACCTGAATCTATGGACATATCCCCGTCCAACACAGATTCAATCATGTGAAACAATATCTGCTTCACCTGAATCTTAACATAATCTTTCATGCTATCACGCTCCGTACTTTATAGTCATCAGCAGTTTACTTAATGCCGCATGGTCTGAAACCCGACTATATGTCATATCATCAAGGCAATTGATACACGGAATAGCCCACCCCGCATGATTAGCCATCATGTACCTAATCACAATCGGTAATGGAGTAGGTGTTGAATCTGGATACTTTTGTAGCTTCCATACTATAGATGATATCGGATCTTTCAGAGTAATGAATGACATAATTGAAGATAGGTAGTTGAGCTTATCTATACTTAAAGAAACCATCAGATCTACATCAGCAAATGATTTCAGGCAGGAACTAAACTTCTGTTCAATCATTCCCGCATTGGGACAATTCGTACTTCTGAGGTATGATAAAATATCTGAAGTCAACATTGGTGGAACTGATATTCTTATAGATCTGCTGAGTATCGTATCCGGTATCTGACGTATGTTTCTACAAGTAATCACCACATAAACGTTTTCTGGTGGCTCTTCCAGAAACTTCAACATAGCATATGCTACTCCAACAACACCGCAGTCTAAGTTTTCTATACTCAGCACCACATCATTATCCACGCTGTAACAATTATCAATGGCTTCTTTTACGGCATCAACTTTAGGTTCTATAGATAAAAACGCTTCGACCCCCAGCTTGCTTGCAAAATATCTGGAAAGATAGGATTTACCTACGCCCTGACTACCATCAATTAGTATTGAATGGCTTCTCGTTCTTGCAAGTTCATCCAGAGCTTCTATTGCCGATCCCTGATTAATAAGATTCATTACACCACCCCTAATGCCGGTATCGGTGCATACTGCATTAATGAAAACAGATACACCAACCGATCATAAACGTTGTAACCTGTCAGATTTCTGGATTTCTGTAAATCTGCATATATGTGATTGAACATATTGTGTACAGAAGATATATCCCAATCCGATACATACCGACTTAAATCACTTTTCTGCTTAGAAGATAGAAGTTTTTCCAAATCTAACAGCGTAGACAACATCACATAGAATATAGATTCTTTACTACCGGTATAGTTATCAAGTATGTGAATGCAGCTACTATAATTCTTTGCAGCGAAAGCATATCTGAGTTGCTTGTCTACATCTGGCTTGATTGTACCAAACGATTGACCTATCATAGCATCGGTAATTCGACTGATCGTCTGTCCGTCCTGAATGTAACTGATAAGCTGACAGATATTATATGCTGACATATAGCTATCCGTAAACTTAACTGCGGAATCTATAATACCATCTGGAAGATCGGGATAATCATTCCTAAGATACTTCCGTATGTAATCCTGACTGATAGTGTCGAAGGGTACAGTGTATTCAGGAAACTGCTTCTCACACTTCTTAGCCGCTTTATCGGACTCATATATACAAACAACAGTCCCGATAATCTTCAGTTTCTTTATATCATCGACAGATATACCAGAAGTAAGAAAACTATCATCATATCGAACTATATAGAGCTGTGGGGTAAGCGGAGGAAAATGCTTTGTTCGCATAATACTCATGACCTCAGCCATTGTGTCAAATTCTGTGCATTTACCATAGTATCGGAAAAGATGTGCTAAATACTTGTACTTAACACCATATTCATTACCTATGAATATGTAAAACGGTCCCGGATTATCAGTAAGAATCTGAGATCCGGCGGTCTGGATACTAAGCACAGCAGTCAACTCCTATCTTCATAATAATCATCCTCTTCATAATCATCCTCTTCAGCAGAATCTGAGCTATCGAGTAGATGATATATGTGTAATGGGATACAAATTATCTGAAAAGCAACCCACAAAGGGAGCAGTATAGGATAAAACCAAGCAATGCCTACTATATCTTCATCTTCCAAATCTAACTTGTGACACACTACTGTTGTAATACATACACCAAGTAGATATATGAAAACAACAATTCCTACAAGTACCGGCTTACTCAAATTATCAATTCCAAGCATATTTTTGCCTCATTTCACGAATTTTACGATCAGCTAGTCTTAAAATCTTCAAAGAAAGTGCATAAGGTAGAGTCTGCTGGGTACCGTCTGGATTAGAAAGTACATGAACACATTCGACATAAGTATCATCTGACCCATGATATATGCGAAGTTCTATGTGTCCAAAATGTTCTATCATAACATACACTACACCATATTCATCTTCGGAAATCTTTGCATATCCATGAGATTTCAGTTTGTTATCAATAGAACTAAGCATCTTCTGACCGCCTATCAATAAATTCCTTGAAGTAAGCTAAGGTCATGAGCATCAAGGCTTCCCCTTCTATATACAACGACCCATATCCCCCACACTTCATAATAGCATGATTTTTAGCATGACTGAATGAAAAGGATTTTGCAGATTCTCTTAGCTGACAATTTAGTTCTGTGTCAGGAAGATCTTCATACTTCGGCTTACGAATAATAGCATATGTGTCCGGAATCTTCTGGGATCCGTTATCTACAAATAACACAGGTTTACGCATCTTAGAATCGGCTTCATTGGATAGCTTCTTCCAAACAGACTTACTTATAGTTATCTTATCTCGGATTTCGGTATGTGTTTTACATTCACACAACCAAGTTGTTGATTGTACATCACCCGGATTAAATGGTCTTGCTCCACTGGCAGATACCACCGACCACCCAAGGTGATCGGCGATTCTGCTTTCCTGCAAAGAGCTATAATACTTAGTCGGCTTCTTCTGATTCATCCTTATCAGCTCCGTTAATATCATCAAGAATAAACTTCTTCAGCTTAGTATAGTATTCAGCATTGGCATTTAGGTAGTCATATACCTTACCTAAGCCATTTACCTTGATAGGCTTTCCGGTCTCAGCATTCATGAGGACTTCCCCGGTTTCGGGATCAACGAAACCATACCAACCAGCAGACTTCTTGATAAGATTATACTTATTGATAGCAAGTGTAGCATAGTCAAAATCGGGTCTGATACCACTCTGGAACATAAGATAGTATGTACCCAGCTTTCTGTCATTGGGTGCTGTTTTCTGCTTTGTAAGAGTAGCATGAATAAGACAACCAGCTGGATTTTCAGTGTTCTGAGGAAGTTCATTTCCCAGGTAATCTACAGGCTTACCCTTTCGCATATATAGTCTCAAAGATGAAAAGAATTTATTCGCTTTGCCACCAGGAGTATTGACCACATAAGGATTGTCCAGATTATCTCTAATCTGGTTTATAGTTACCAAGGTGCACCTATATCTTGCAAGCAGAGGTACCACAAGCGTGTCGAAGTTGGTGATGATACCGGCAAGTGCAGCTACAGTCCGTTCTCCTACTTTCTTCTCAAGTACAGATTTCGGAATAATTGCAGGTATTGAATCTAGAACTACCATTCCAACTTCCCCAGTCGCAATCAAATCCCTTACTGTCTGCAAAATATCCTCACCCATAACATTTGGGGGCTGCATTACATCCAGCTTTGAAAGATCAACCCCAAGGGTTTCAGCCCACTTCACATCAAAAGAATGTTCAAGATCTACATAGAGAACTTTCTTTGGTCCCAGCTCTTGCAATTCTTCCAATTCATCTTCGGCATCATGATCTCCGGAAGATAATTTCTGCTGAAGCTGTTCGATTTTTTCATTATACTCAGCTTCAAACAGCTGATAGGCATTCTTACAAAGGTCTAATGAAGTTGTGGTCTTTCCACTACCATTATCACCGTATATTTCAATAATACGATTTCTTGGTATACCACCGTAGGTAAACCAATTCATGAGTGGAGAAGAAAATGGAATCCTTTCACCAACCACTTCATATACTGAGTTCATGAGATTTTTGCAATCCCACTCCTTTGCCTTCTTCTTGAGAATATCTGCATAGCTCATCAATAGCCACCCCCATATATAGGTGTTTTCTTATTGGGATCAATAGGTGCTACTGGATTGCTTTGCTCAGATCTTCTCCGGGCATCCCACACCTTTTTCGCACCCATAATCAGTTCTCTGGAAAATGATATTTCACTTTCTATCCTATCTAGTAGCCCTTGATATGAAACAAGAAAAATCTTATCCTCTATGGTAGACATACTTGCTTCTTCTTTCTTTGCTGCCGCTGATTTCTCCGTAGAATTTTTCAGGGCTTCATGTTCCAGTTGCTTTACACGAAGTTTTCCAACTTCGGCAGCTGTACGGAGATCACTGACCTTACCGCTGACATCGAATAAGGTCAAAGGTAATGATATGAGAATCCAATTGAGCTCGTCATCGGTTATTGGTCGTGCTTTTGACTTCAACCTATCGAACAGTTCTCTGGTCTCCCGGAAATATGGTGCGAATTCTCTATCATAATAATCGTGACAGAATTGATTGACTTCTGACACATAATCCGGCATTTTCACAGCAATCACCTCACTTTGTTACGGTACACAGCCGGGTCAGCACTACCTCTTGTAGATAATTAGTGGATCTAAGATCCTGATTGATCTGCAAAAGAATATTGGCCAGCTTCAAACACACGTTGAAATGTTTTATATTATACTTTGACAGCTTATCTTCATAATGAGCTGGAATTGTGGTTCTGTTGATATCATGAAGCATAATGTACTTCACAATGTTCATCACAAAGGAATGGAAATCCTCAAACCACTTAATGAAGTTCTTTCCTGAGTTGTAAACCTGATCTACTGTCTGTGTGATTGACTCGTTATCACGCTTTGCTATAGCGGATAACAGAGCGAAATAATCATCATAGTTTGACAGCCCCAAGGCTTCCGATACTGTAGTTGAAGTAACTTCTTTAGAGTATATCAAAACCTTATCAAGCAAGGTCAGTGCATCACGCATACCGCCATTGGCTAACTTAGCTAAGAATCCAACGCCGGTATCATCATACTTGATATTAGCACCTTCTGCATTTTCCATATCGATAACTGCCTTGATCCTCGATGTGATACCAGAAAGGCTTATCTTTGAAAGCTGAAACTGCTGAACCCTAGAAGTAATAGTCTTGGGAATTTTCTCAGGATTTGTGGTACATAAAAAGAAGCAAGTTCTTGCTGGACCTTCTTCCAAGGTTTTGAGTAGGACACCCCATGCCTGGGAGGACAACGCGTGACACTCATCTATAATTAAAATTTTGAACTTACCAACCAGAGGATAAGTCTTAGCCTGTGCAACAATGTCTCTCATCGAATCAGCTCCACTGTTTGAAGCGGCATCTAATTCAATGATCTCACCTTCACCATTATTAAGTTTGTTACCCATCATCCTCGATAGACTCGTCTTTCCGCAGCCAGCGGGACCGGTAAGCAAAAAGTTCCTATTGGATATTTCCTTAGCTTCACAGATACTTTTCAGTATCTGTACTGTAAGGCTCTGTTCGACCATATCTTCCCATTCTTTAGGTCTATACTTAGTAGCTAATGACATTTCACCACTCCTGACATTTGAGCCGATACTCACAGTTCCGGCACATATAATCTGTAGCTGGCAGCCTTTCTGGAGCTATGCTCTTTTCAGCACAATCCTGAACATATTCCATATCCGACTTCACTTGTTGCATTTCCGGAAGGGATATGGTAGATTCATAACACTTCAGTCCACCGTATTGCCGATCTACATACAGGGTGAGTACCTTAGAGATATTCAGTATAGTGCTGTAAGTCCTTATCTGATCTTTATGATGTTGCTTTGTTTCCACAAGAGAATCCCAGCTACTATATTCAGAACTCTTGATTTCAAGCAAATAGTGATTTCCAGATAGCTTTAATATTCCATCACAAGCAAACTTCATAGGTGGATTTTTGATACTCACCAAGGTTTCGTATCCCTTTTTAGATAGAGAATATTCATAGGGGATCGGATTTTCTTTTAAGTAGTCTTCTACAGATACCCAGTCAGCACCTAATGCTGTAGATAATGTTTCTTGCACAAGCTCATGAATAGCTGTGCCGATTTTTGCCGTGAAATCCAGCACAAGATCTGGATTAGATAGAAAATCCGGCTGTGTACCCCTCAACCGAAACCAGGATTTGCGCTTACATCGAATCGAAGAGGGGGCAAATGTGCAAGAACTTGGTCTTGCACATTCACTCTGAATTCTCTGCTGAGTAGCGGTTTCGTATATGGATATCAGCTTGTTGCTTGCATCGGAATTGAATTTTGCTAAATGGGCGAAATCAATCTCACGAAACATCTACATCATCTACCTTGCTGCCAAGAACAGTTGTAAAGCTATCACCCACGATTGTGATACCTACAATCGCACCCTCAGAAACTGATGGGTATACGGTGATCTTGTTATCAGGAGACTTATTGATTACTGACTTAAAAATAGTCAGATCGAATGTCAGGCTGTAAGGTTCAGATACTTCACCTTCGGCAGCAATAGTAGAATCTACATTACTATCCTTGATCCGAAGTTCGTTAGTCTTAACTTCCACACCGATTTCAGGTTCAACTGCGGAAGTCAGTAGGGTAGCCTGATTCAATGCAGCGTTCAGCTCACCGATCTCAAGGGTTACACCATCAGCATCATTACCGGTCATTAGTCCGAGGATTACTTCGTGGGGATACGCAGATACAGTAGCTTCATCCGTTACGAATTCAAGCTGTGCGTAATAGTCATAGCTGTCAGCCTTTACTACTACGGTGTAAACATCACCTATCACGAACTTAGCGTCCGCAGGCATTGTAGCCATAAGGTTTACGATGAATGAAGACACAAGGCAATTCTTATCCAGCTGACCATTCTTGCTGGTATTAAACAGCGAATGCACATAATCTCCGGAAATAACATCAGAATCTTCGCCGAAGAAGAAATATGTATATACAGGAGATGGTTTAGTTACTTTGGAAAGAGCATAAGCCTGGTGATCCTTAACATACTTCCAACCGGCCACATCTACATTATCAGCTGATTCAATAGCTTCTGCGGAAGGAACTACCGGAGCAGCAAGTGACATACCATCCCAGTTATCATCACGTTCTACAGAAAGAGTTGTCTTTCCAGCCTTGATTTTCAGACAATTCTCTTCAAAACAAAGAGTAACCTGAGCAGCACTGATTGAGTTGATAAGTGACTTAAAAAGATTGATATCAGCAAGGAAAGAAGCTGATTCATCAGTCCCTGTACCATGAAGCCTAACCTCGGCCTTGATGCCGGTAGACTGGGTATTCAGCTTCAGCATAGTCTTATCAGCTGTAAGCTCGATGATCATACTTCTGGGATTAGCATTTGTAATATTACCACCGATAACAGACATTGATACTGCCTGCTTCAATGGCTTCGTACTCAGTGTAAATTCCATAAAAACACTCCTTATTTTTGATTTGGTGCAAAACCTGTGTGTACTTTGGTTTTGATATGATAGAGAAAATCACTTCTCGGTATACTATAACGATTACAGTAATCAGCAATATGCGATTTATAATCCTCTGTCACAATACCATTGACACCGAGGGCTTCATCACCTTCTGGCTTGCTACCGTCCGGATTCTTGAATACTGGAAGATCATATCCTACTTCAAATAGATGATACTGTATATACTTAACCTCATCAGGATCTTCTGTATCAACATTGTCGGTTTCCTTGTATGGACAAGGATATTCAAGTCCATACCAGCGGTATGAAGTAGTTACATCACACTTAATAGTGAATGGGAGAAAACTTGCAGCTTCGCACATTAGTTGTGAAAGTCGTTCCCCACCTTCTTTCCAGTGTTCGATTGGAACTTCACCTACAAGCTCATCATGTATTTGTAGAATAACCCTGCCACCAAGTTCATTCCATATAGGGTCGTTTTCTACCTCTATCATAGCTAACTTTGTAAGATCAGCCGCTGATCCCTGCACACAGGAATTTACACATTGCCTAGATGCTTCTGAAATCTTATGACTGTTATTGATAACCTTAATATGATAATTTTCTGCAAGTTCCTTTATGCGCTTCGCTTTCTGACCGAAATACTTATAGGAAGTAAGCTCTTTATAGAGCTTATCCTGTATTCGTTTAGGTATTCCGTCATTCCCAGTAAAAGTGGAAGGATCCAAAGGATCTATATCTGGATTTACATATCCAGGCATAGGCTGAAATTCAAACTCCGGAAGCATCATATCTGGGATATGTCTTCTACGACCAAGTATAGTTTCCACATAACCCTTATCATGTGCCATTTTCTGACTACTTATCATAAATCGCCGTAATGCGGGGAAAGCATTAAGAACCGAATCATATACGAACTGAGCTTGCTTTACTTTCTTTTCATCATCCCAATCTTCATGACTATATAGCTGATCTGCGATTGAAGGAATAGATCTACCATAAAGCACGCCCAATACGATTGATTTTGCTGAAGTTCGTCTGGCTTTTCCATCAGGGTTATATTCACCTGTCGGTGTAAACTCCTTACATTCTTCATAAGTCTTATTAAAGGCAATACTTGCTATAAAAGAATATATATCCTTATTTTCCTGGAATGCCTTTATCATATCAGGATCTTGAGATATGAATGCGGTTAATTTTGGTTCCTGCTGACTGTAATCTGATGACAGCATAATATATCCAGGCGTGGCTCTAAACATATGACGAATATCGTTCGATTTGGATGGGATATTCTGCATATTTGGATCCGAAGAACTAAGACGACCGGTTCTTGCCCCTAGCTGCTTGAAGGTACAATGTATTCTACTATCATCAGTAGTACCGTCAGGTAACTTATCGACAAAAGTACCAATCAATGTTACAAGACTTCTGCATTTCAGTATCTGTGCAATCAAAGGGTGATTATATGTACTGAGAACAGACTTGTCTGTGCTATTGGTCTTACCATTACCAAGTCTCAACCAGTCATAACAAAGCCATTTTACATGAGGTGTGCTGTTAGGGTTGAAATCTTTTGCGGTTTTGAATGGTCTTTTACTTGTTGAAAAATACTTTGGATCATTCAGAACGGCATCTAACAGCGAATACATCTTTTTATACTCAGCATCAAGGAGACCATGATACTTTGTACGAAGCATAGCGGCTACTGATTTTTCAAGATATATCCCTCGTCTGTGCATCAGCTGACATATCTTTGTCAGAGGAAATTCAACTCCCCATACAAGATCTGCTATTGCTTCAAAATGATGCTTCTGACACTTAGGATTATCTTTTTTGAGATATGGTAGCTGCCACATACACAATTCATAGGTATACTTGGCATCAGCTGCCGCATACAATTTAGCGACTTGTGGGTTACAGTATGGGAACAGATCTGCGGTGAAGAAATCGCTGAACTTCATTCTATCCATCTGACCTTTAAGCGGATACTTAGTATAAAGACCTTTAAGAGAATTATCCTTTTCATCTTCTTTGATACAGCGCCATGCGATAATAACGTCATACCAGAATACCGGTAACAGATCTACCTTTAGATCTTTGAATATCATAGCTAAGTCGAAGTCTGCATTTGCGAATATCAGCTTGATATTGCTATCCGCTAATCTCTGCAATTCAACAGCTACTTGTTCGTAGGTAAGCTGATCCTTGTAAGGTTCATCAAATAAAGGTACGATATGCTTTATCGGGATATATACTTCTACACCACCAGGATAGTATAAAGAAACGCCAACAATGGTATCCTTTATTTTATCCAGTCCAGTAGTCTCGGTATCAATTGCACCGATACCGGCTTTTAGCATCTTAGATATATAATCATGTAATGCATCCGGTGCAGTTATCAGTTCTGCCTTTGAATCTTTGAAGTGTTCAACTACCTTTGCAGAAATCTCATTGATCTTAGCAGACAGATTCTTAGCATTGACCTTGGTTTTGGGTGGTGGCTCTTCTAGCTGCTTGCTCTTTTCAGCAGAGGCCATTATCTGAGCCATTTGGACTTTGCTGAATAGCCCCATATGAACATCACTCCTTACCGTAGATTAGAATAGCCTGCCGTACTTGTATACAGCAGGCTAAACCGAAAATTAGTCGAAATCGGGTGCTTCTTCGATTTCTTCCAGAGCATCATCAGCCGACACAAGAACGTCTACACCGTTGAGATCCGGACCCCCAGTAGTGTCCACTGTCACCCTTGGTGCAGGTGTGTAGTCAGGAAGTGTAGACAGGTTTTCAGCACTTGCAGAATTGAGCCAGCTGTTCATTACAGTGGCATCAGCTGACTTACAGATCATTTCATAGGCATCAGGCATCTTAGTGTTTACACTAGCAAGGATCTCATCATAGCTCATATGATTGCTTCCTACCAGCGTAAAACTGTAAGTAGTATTGATGTCATGATAAGCACCGTTCCTTGTGATACGGTAAACATACTCCGAAGGATTAGCGATCGAATTGAATACCTGAGCATTGAGCTGCGGTTCAAACTTCATTGTTCTGTCCCAGAACAATAATTGATTGACCGGCTTACCTCCGATGTTCTGAACATACATCGGTACAAACAGCTTTGTCTGAGTTCTGATACCTCTTGCACAGGCAGGGCAGCCAGCGCCAAGGCAATGAGCATATCCGTTGTACGCATTACTCTTGATGTAATGTACATCCGCAACCAGCACGTCCTTTGTGCTGCGATAAAGCAGTATTACATCAGCATAGTCCTTATCATTCTGAAGGACAAATTTACCTTCATACTTCTCTTCTCTTACTTCCTCTGCGGTTCTAAATCCCATAAAATCAACTCCTTATTTTGATATGATATATAAACAGCGCAAGGGATCGGCGCTATCCACCTATAATAACGATTGCCCTAATCTAAATATTTTACTATTCCAAGTCTAGAGCATTAAACTCTTCTTCGGTAAGATCATTGATGTCTTTCCCCAAGGGAATACCAGTAAACTGCCATACAATAGCTACGTTGTGTAGTGCCTTTTTGAGCTTTACTGTAGCTTTCTGTCCGGCCTCATCTGGATCAAAACCTAAGATGAATTCCTTGACACCAAGCTCTTTAAGCTGCTGTATCTGATATGAATTACCAGTACCAAGCAAAGCAACTGCGGGTCTACCATATCTCCATGATGTCAAAGCATTGAAACAACTTTCGCATATGACTACAGACTTAATATCCTTTGGCAATTCATATAAACCGTACACAGGCTTAGTTACACCTTGAGGGTAGTTAAACAATTTTCCTTGTATAGATCTTCTACAGAAGAATAGTGTCTTTCCAGATCTATCCCTAACTGGAAATGTTATACACGGAACTGGCTTTTTTCGACCCGGAGGTATCCAGTTTGCATCATATCCTATATCAAACTTTATGATCAGTTCATCAGTCAGCTTTCGTTCATACATATACGGTACCGTAAATCTATACTTGGCAAGCTCTTCCTCAGTCACATAAGGTATCTGAGCAGATTTGAAACTTGAAATATAATCTACGGCATAGCGATTGATCAACCCTTCAAACATACCAGAGGGTAGGAGCATATCGGCTTCACCAGCTTCATACTCATACCCTGGTATATTCTCGGTCAGCCATTCAACAGCACTTTTTTCGATATGATGAATTTTCAGAAGTTCATTGACTGTCTGTTCTATAGGCTTTGCAAATCCACATGAGAAGCAGTGCGTAAATCCAGCCGGATATAATCTTCCACCACGCATTTCATCTGTAAGAAGTACACCACATGAGGGCTTCTTTTCATTACCGTCATTGTGAAACGGGCAGTAGATTTGCATATAGTTACCTACTTGCTTACTCTGTCTCAATAAGCCGAATGCTTCCAGTTTATCAAGAATGATCGGCATATCCAGAGCCATTACATCACCACCTATCAGAATTCAATATCATCATCAGCATTAAGATCTGTGTCATCTACAGTCGGCACATCAACGGTAGGAATATCTATATCAGGAGAAATTACCGGTGTCACAGAAGAACCTACCGAATCATCACCATTCGGAAGATATTGCAGATTTCCTGTATTGATATCCCATGCGTATGAAAACTCAGGCTTCTGGTTATTCGCATTTCGTGACTTTTCCAGACGAATATCCAGAACGTGCTTGTCAAATATCTGACGTACTGCGAATACCTGGGTTGCAATTCTTGCCGGATGATCTGAGCCTTCAACGTTATAGATATTGGGGAATACTTCACCTTTATCATCTTTGTTGTCTTTAGTAGCTCTATTTGCCTGCATAATAACAACTACTGCACAGCCGCAATCTTTACTCATTTTGAACAGTGCGGTACAGAGATTCTTGTACTTGACGTAATCCGTATCACCACGTTTACCGTCACTATCTTCCATATAAGATAAACCATCTATGACAACCAGCTTTATTTTATTTTTCCGAACAAAACGTTTCAGAACTGGTACATTTACAACTTCATCAGGGGCATCTTTATCCTCAAGGACAAAAGCACTAGTTTCTTGTTCTTCCAGATCTTTCAGATATTCATAGTATGCTTCAGTATAATTACCTTGGTGGAGCTTGCTGTTTTCAAAGTTACCTCTCCAGGTATCAAAACGTGTACCTAAGAAGCTGGCCTGCATTTCGGGCGAATAGTACAACACTGGAAACCCATTCTTTTGAGCAGTTTCCATCATGCGTACACCAATCCAGCTTTTTCCAGAGTTAGTACGGGCTATCAACAATAACAATTCTTCAACAGTCGAAAGGCCACCATACATGACTTTATCTATTTCAGAAAAACCAGTAGGTATTCTCGCTTGCTGACTATACTCAATTACCTGTCTACTACGCTTCTTAGCATCCTTGATAAGATCCAAAGGCTGAGTAGATGATAATGCACCGACCTTCTCACATTGCTTCTCAAGATAAGCCCAAGCATCATCTACATCACCAGCACCTAAGTCTTTGAGCTTATTGAAAGTATCAATGAGCATTATATGACGTTTATTTCGTCTAATCTCTTCGGTAAGATATGCTAGTGACTCTCTGACATTTACAAGAGTTACATCTTGAAATTCTGTCTGAAAAGTGAATGGATCAGGTACATTACCATACTGATCCTTGTGATGAAGTATGAACTCAATATGCGGTCTAAATATAGAATAATAGGATCCGTCAAATTCACATAAAGTCTCTACTTCAGCAGCATTGTCCGATGTAAGGATTTTTGATATAACTTGTAATTCGATTGATGTTACACTCATACTGAGATCACCGCCTCTTCAAACCTAGTTTTTATCCGGTTAAAGAACACTCCGGATCCAACAAGTGTTGATAGTTTAGGTGAAACCACAATCGTAGTCAGACCGTTGGACATTCTGTCATGTATGATATTCAGTAAAGTCTGAGACTGAAAATCCTGAAATTTTACGAAATCCAGATTAGATATAATCAAGATTTTCGCAGTATTGATCCATATCTGAGTATACTCAAGTGATTCTGGTATATCTTTCAATCCCCAACTCCGTTGAACACTATCTAGATATGCCGAATACTTCAAGTGATAGACATTACAGTGTAATCTATTACCTTGCCAATTTTCACATATACCACAGTATGTAAGAAGATTAGCAAGTGTTGAAGTATCATCCGCTATAGTAACCTTTAGCTTATTATCTGCATGAAGAATACGTTGAACTTTGAGAATGTCTTTAGCGGAACTACCGGGGACATTCCCCTTCAATGAACAGCCATTCCGCTCAAACAGATATGAGGTCTCTACCAGTGACGGACAAGCCTTATCGCATATTGGTAATGTGCAGAATGGAGCGAAAATACAATTATCCATGTCCTATGCACCGCCGTATGATTGGATTTCGGGACCTTAGAAAAGATACCCTCGCAGATATCAACGATTTTCCAAGTTCAACAGGATCATACCCCCACGAAGCATACTGTTCCGGTGTTGTGAATAAAGTAAGAAACTTCTCAAGAGTACCGTACATCGGATACTTGTGCTCAATACCAGAATCACGTTCAAGCAACCATCTGCGAACTACATACTCCTTGATAAATTCAGAGGATCTGGGGATAAATTTACTATCAGGAAGTTCATCCCAGACTGACATGGTATCAAATAATTCTCCGTCAATTTCTATCTGACCATAGAAGCTATTAGCCTTATCATTCATAAATCGAATGAGCTTGTAAAAGTGCGGATATTCTATGATGTTCTTCCGCACTTGATCTTCTGTATACCCAGAAATCGGCAGTATCACACCTAAATCCGAATCAAAGGATAAATCCCCACATGGTTCATACATGATAGCTTTTCTTGTACGGATAAACCTATTTGGGTACAGATTCATGAAGTCTGATTCTGTAAACTTGTTGATGTCGGTGGTAACAGATATTTCGTTCTGTACTGTGGGGATAATCGGCAATGTAGTGTATATCGTATAACGTTCACCGTCTTTTACCATATCAAGCCAGGGCTTTGTAGGATCAAATCTTGGTATGATCGGAGGTCTGAGATATAAATCTTCTTTTGGAGTTTCCACAACAGTAGATACAGAATGCTTCTGATTTATCTTTTCAGAGTTTCCCCCGGATTTAGATGTAGTAGAAGATTTCACCTTCTTGGGGATAGAAGTAACCGAAGTTGATGTAGGTGTTGCATTTGATATGTCCCATTCTATCCTTGAAACTGGAACATATTTATCACCAAGCATAGTATCTAAGTCATCATCATTTAGTGTCTGAATCTCGTCATACGGTAAGGATAAATCCATATCGCAGGATTCATTAAGCAAAACTATAGCTGCGGCTGTATTAAGCATCGAAGCAATTTTCAGCTTAAACGACCTGGAGTTCACATAATGAGCTACCGCATAATCGATAATATCGCTGTGCATTGTAGATAATTTAGCCTTAAACTTTATGGGATAGTCGAACTTATCCATAAACTGAGAGATTTCAATTTTAGAGCATGACATATGTAAATTCCTCCATATTCTTCATCTCACCAAGGCCAATCCTATCAAGCACTTCAAGATGATCTCTAAAATCATCATAGATGCTGTATATATCATAGTCCATTACTTCCATATAGGACGCCACCATTTCTTGATTAATAGCGACCTGGCAATTACCAACAAAGAAACTTCTGTCAAGTTCGCAAAGCCCTAAATAATAAAGCATATTGTAAAGTATTTCAGCGGTTTCGGTAGCATATCTGCTATTCTTATTGATTTCGATATCATAAATCTCAAATGGAGTCGCATAATGATCTGTTACATTACTATCCGTTCCCAGAAGCGAAATCCAGTTATAAAAATCACCAACAAAGGTATCTGTATCACCACACTCCATGTGATATGCGTATGCAATCACAATTGATGGAATCAACTTCTTGAACCGTAGAATGGAATATCGGAACTTACAGTTATACCTACGATTGTTTATGAACCTGGCATTATACCAGTCCCAAAGCAGCTTAGTCAGAATGTTTATGTGCTCAGAGGGATATTTCCTTTTAGCCATTTTGCGGAGGACATCCCCATATTTCTGCATTACATCACGACAGAATGTCTTTGTATAGCCGTTGTCAGATTTAGCCTTAACTGTAACAGTAGATACAGAATCCCCCGATTCTGTAGGAGTGATGACATCAGCTACAGCAACTTCATCATCTATGACTTCGGAATTACATTCAGCTGGGTCAGCAGGATGTGTACCAGCAGTTTCTATTCGATCCACACGTTCGCAGAGCTGAAGAATGGCAGATTCGATGCGATCGAGCCTTTCATCATAAAGGTTAGTTTCCGGTGGTGTGGCTTTGGTGGGCTGAAAACCCAAGAGTTCGCTGATCATATCAGAAATATCATTACAGAGTTGTTGCATATCACTAAACTGACGTTTAGTAGTCTCATAAAAGGCAGTATTTGACTTCATACTGTCAGAAACGAAATTAGCTACCTTTCTCAGATTAGCTATAGCTGATTGTATGCGCATAAATCATCACTCCATGTAAAATATTGAGGGCAGCCGGCCTGTGCTGCCTCGTCTGTAGATAATAACGATTGTCAACTTTCGGGTTTGTTTGGGTGGCATTCAGACATCTGACTACACTTTACCCCCTTACTAAAATTGTCTGTTTATGAGAAAAGAAATATGGTTTAAGAAAAGGCTGTTATTTCTTTAGTTCTAATTAATTTTTCTTTTCTAATTAATCGACTAATTAATATTAATTATATATAGCGAACTTGCTTAATTCGCTACAAATTCTTTGTAGTAAAACAAGCATTTTCAATGTCAAATTTGTAAAATAAATGGGCTTCAATTTTACTGAAACCCATGAAATTACTGAATTTGTCAGAGATTTTTCGCTAATTCATTTATCGCATTTTCTTTGTCGGGATACGGAAGTTCGGCAAGATATTTAATTATATCTCTGAATTTGGATGCCGGATCATTGAATAGTTTCTCACATTCTGACTTCAAAAATTCATACTCGACCTGGTTAGGGTCTGATTCAGAAAGTATGTATTTCTGATACTCTGAGTTATAAATATCCCCGTGATGATATTTTTGGTCAGATCGGATGCCATCAGGGATCCACATTATTGTTTCCCACAGATATGGTGGAGTCAAATCCCGGTTGTAAAGACGCCGCCTACTGAATGACATCATCGTTTCGTACTCATATGTTTTCAGAAGTTTCGTCAGGTATGTCGGTCTAGATGCCTTAAATGTTCGTACTATAGATCCAATAAAGTGATCGCCATTGTTGTAATCAAGCTGCATATCCGATACTATGTGTTTACCACTCTCAAGCTCAGATCTGTGTCCGTTTAGCCTGCGAATGATATCCTTTGACATTCCGACATAGACTTTATCATTGTTGAGATTTTGAATAATGTAGATGCCGGATATCTGATATCTAAGACTTGGTATGATAAAGAATCCCATATAGAGATCAACTCCTTTCATCTTCAGTAACGATTAGTTCTTGCGATCACAAATTAAAATAAGCCCACAAATTTGAATTGTGGGCTTAAATATTTGAAATTGATTAAAGAAGATTTTAATTGAAGCTAAAAATACCCTACGGATTTTAATTTCTCCGTAGGGTATTTCAATTTTATCTTTTCAAATACTTATTGGTATTATGTCTCTGTACTGCACTTATCGCAGCGGCTACCTTGGCTTCCTTCCTTGCCTGTTCCGCAATCTCATTCTGCTGATATAGAAGTTCATTCTGCATATAGGCATGAGCATTCTGTTCATCAAGAAGTTCATTCTGAGCATCAAGCAAAGCATTCTGTCTCTGCTGTTCTTGAATTTTGATAGCATCTAAAGCCATTTGTAGTTTGCGATCATACATTTCAATAGCGGTTTTCATATCATAATCAGTTGTATCCAAAGTTTGTTTTATGAATGATAACGCTTTTTCATTTCTATAGTCTATAGGAATCAACTTTGTTTCTGCGTACAGCTTTTCAAGTTCTTGTTCAGCTTCATACCGCTTTCCGCTCACAACATCAATTTCATTCTGCCATTTTGAAATAGAAGATAAATGGAATTGTGTCCACTTTTGCTTATCTTCATTGTATTTAGGCATGATTATGTTATTCCACTCATCTAATTGCTTCTGATATAAAGCATCATTTTCTTGTTGTTTAGCGGTGCGAGAATCTTCTAATCGTTGGCAACGTTTTTGATATTCAGGGGATTTGGCAATAGTGTCTTTAGTGGCTTGAACCCGGGCTTTGTGTTTCTTGTACTTTTTCCATGCGTACACTGGCCAACCGAACATTATCACCAAAATAAGAATCGC
>AUXO015603371.1_pt1 | contig 25079 bp, 21 predicted proteins | sample 768731 | NCBI WGS metagenome assembly AUXO01 (sample SAMN02715735, study PRJNA202380) | gut metagenome | biome: sheep rumen | host: Ovis aries | place: New Zealand: Palmerston North | reverse complement strand
TCTATATAATTCATATATACTTCCAATTGCCCTATATATTCTTTTCTTAGTTCTGTTACCTTAAGTTCCACTACTACAAATGCATTATAAATATAATTATATAAGAGTATATCAATATAGTTATAAGAGTTTCCCATCTTTATTTTATATTCATTACCAATATAACAAAAACCATTCCCAAGTTCTTTTAAAAAATTATCCATATCTTCTAATATTAATTTTTGTAATACTTTTTCTTTTAATACTTCTATATTACTAGGATTATGTATAATAATAGGATTTTTAATAAAATCTTCAATTTTATTTTCTTCTTTATTAACTAATTTCTTCTTAGTATCAATAGGTAATCTTTCATATTCATTACTTTTAATTTTAGTTCTTAACTCTCTAACTGATAAATTAAGTTCTTCAGTAACCTTTATATAATATTTAATTTTATTAATGTCATTTATAGATAATAACTCTGTATAATGACTCCATGACAAACTGGTCGACACTGTCGACCAGTTTTCAGAAAAGACATAATAGAATTGTCTAATTCTTCTCAAAGTTCTTTCGTCGTATTTTTGGCCAATCTCTTTTTTCAATCTATTAGAATATTCTTTAATTATTCCTTCGCCATAATGTTTACCAGCCTCTGCAAGTTTCTTTCCTACATTATAATAAGTATCTAAATCACTTTTATTTTTACTATAATCTTTTACCTTTTTCTTTATTTCATTATTTATTAATTCATTTTTTATTTCTTCATAATATTTAATTTTGTTATCTTTATATTCCATGTTTTTTATTACCTACTTTCTTTACATCTATTAATCCAAATATTATTCTTTGCAAAATAAAATCACCCCATAAAAAAAGAAGCATTAATTGCTCCTCTATCTCCTCTATAATATATATACAAGATTTATTTTAAAAATTATAAAATTTTAACAAATTTCTTAAAAAAAGAATAGACCCATATAGGATCTATCCTAATTAATTATTTTTAGTTTCTTTCTTCTTACCAAGTAAGATGAATAAGAAAGCCGCTAATATGTATCCAATATAATTTACTGAAATATCTTCAACACCAGTAAATGGAGGTAATTCTTCATATGTACCAATATTCTTACTATATACATATTCTACATATACAGTTTCATTAGCTATTAAGAATCCTTCAGTATTATCAGAACTACTCTTAAATGTATATCCTTCAAATTCTCTCTCTTCAGTTTCATAATAAAGTCCAGCATGATCAGTAATAGTATAACTATCTAATACATTACCTTCTTCATCAACATAACTTACAAGTAATTCACCTTTAAGTATTTTACTATCTACGGAAGATTCAGAGTCCTTATATACTTTTCTAAGTTCTAATTTAGAATCTACTTTATTAGTAATAACATCACTATCAATTTCACCATAAATAACATTTAAGTAAAATTCTTCATGAATATTATATTTTCCATTAACATAATCTTCTTCAGTAATATCATATTCTACCTTGCAAGTAAATGTATTATTATCAAAATCATAATCACATCTATCATCATAAGAAGCACGATATATTTCATATGGAAGAACATCAGTTACAGTAAGGGTAGCCTTACCAATATAATCTTTAACAGTACCATCATAAGTAAATACATACTCAGTATAGTCATTAATATCACTAATAATTTCAGGTCCTTCTTTAGTTACTTTATTATTAGTAATTTCACCATCATTTAATTCATATATATATTCAACAGTAATAGTATCTTCAGCAACATATACACCTTTTTCAGAACCATTAACTTCTACTAAATGATATCCAAAGAAATCTTTAGCTTCTGTAGTATATTCACTGCCAGCAAGTTTAGTAGTAGTAACTTTTTCAAATACTTCATCCTTGCTTCTATAAATAACAGTTAAATTACCTTCGATTCTAACAGGAATTTCAGCAGAATCACTAGTATCCCCATCTGTGCTATTACCATTAATAGTAGTCATACCATTAGCAGTATTAACTAATTCATTTTCTTCACTTGAACTAATATCAGCAAAATCTTTATAAACTACGCTAAATGAAATATTCTTATTAATCTTATATTCATAAGCAAATTCACTAATAGTCTCTTCAAAAGTCCAAGTAATAGTCTTATCTGTACTATTATATACACCAACTATTTCATTACCGTTTTCATCAGTAATTGTCAAGTTAGAACTATCCTCAACTATTTCAAATGGAAGATTATCAACAACAGTTACAGTAACCTTGTCTCCTTCTCTTACATTATTAATAGTATTATTATAAGTAATAGTATAATCAACTACTTGATTAGCACTAGTTACCTCCTTAGTAGTAGTACTCTTATCAATTTCTTCAGCATTTTCTTCAAAGAAAGTACTAATATAATGTAAGTTTAATACATTGCTATTACTATCAGTACCAACAGTAATAGAAGCACTATTATCACTTTCATTTGGATCTAAGAAATAATCTTCTTCATTATATTTATTCTTTATCTTAGTATTGTCAATACTTTCTACTACATAATCAGTAGCTTTTAATGTAGAACCATATACAGCATCAGCAGTATAAGCTTCATCAAATTGAGTACCATTAAAATGATAATTAACAGTAAATCCATAATTTAATCTCTTATAATATACATAAACAGTAGTATCATTATTAATAATTACATATTTACCATTATTAACTTCTGTACTTTTAGTAGTATCTATTATATATCCTTCAGGTACACTAACAAGAGCATGATCACTATAACTTACTTCATCACCATATTTAGCAGGAACATCTTCTTTACCGGAAATATTACCAAGTTCAACATAGTTACCATTTAAGTCCTCAAATAAGTACTTAACATCATAAGTAAGTTCTATTTTTTTATAATATACATTAACTACTGTATCATTATCAGTAATAGTATATTCACCATTATTATTTCCTTTAGTTTTAGCTTCATCAAGTACATAACCAGTAGGAATATTATCAAGTAAATAATCACTATAACTTACTTCATCACCATACTTAGCATCAACATCATTAATACTAGGTACATCGCTTCTTTCGGCATAGTAGTTATTTTCACCTTCAAATAAATACTTAACATCATAAGTAAGTTCGATCTTTTTGTAATATACATTAACTATTGTATCATTATCAGTAATAGTATATTTACCATCATTAACTTCTTTAGTTTTAGTCTCATCAAGTACATATCCTTCTGGAACTTCTTCTAAAGCCTTATCTAGAGCATTAATTTCATCACCATATTTAGCATCAATATTACTTATAGATGGAACATCGCTTCTTTCAGCATATCCATTTTCATCTTCAAATAAATATTTAACACCATATACAAGTGCTATCTTTTTGTAATATACATTAACCACTGTATTATTATCAGTAATTTTATATACGCCATCATTAACTTCTTTAGTTTTAGCCTCATCAAGTACATATCCTTCTGGAACTTCTTCTAAAGCCTTATCTAAAGCATTAATTTCATCACCATATTTACATGGATTAGTACTTACTCTTAAATCTTCATTTTCAATACCATCAAAGAAATATTTAACAATATAATTTAAATCAATCTTTTCATATAAAACATTAATAACATTATCTTTAGTTTTATCTACTGTAATAGTATAAACATTACTATCAGATAATTCATAACCAACACTTGGTAAATAAGCTTTCTTTTCTGTATCATTTAAAGTTATAACTTCCCCATTAAATGCACTTAAATTACCAGAAGTACCTAAATAATGAGTACTATCACTAGTATTAGTAATCTCATCTTTATAATAATTAATTACATAATTATAAGTATTTCTTTCCCAATAAACCTGTGGTTGTGGTTCATTAGCACCATATGTAATAGTTTTTTCTTCACCATTAGCATCAGTATAAGTTAAAGCAAAACCTTCGTTAACATTAACCCATCCATCAGCTTCGTCACCATTAATTTCAACATCAAAGCTAATCTTAGTTCCTTGTTCAGTAATATCAAATTTATCAGTATTACTTACACTACTTTCAGTTACTGTAATTAAATTAGAACTATTCGCATCAACACTAAAACTAGAACCAATATTATCTGTTAATGTAGCCCCTGTACCAGCAGGTAATTTACTTATACTAGTTGCAATTTCGTTAAATGCTGAAGCTACTTTTTCTGGATCAGAATCATAGTAATGTCTAATATAATCTTCTTCAGTCACATCATCTTCTGTTGCCATGTTTTTAAGAATATCTGCAGCAGTCATTCCATTATAAACCTCTTCAGTTGATAAACTATAACCAATTGAAAAAACCTCAGCATATTCTTTTATTGCATCTGCCATACTTAAAGTATTATTATAAACATCTTCGTCTGTTTTACTACCAGGACCATCAGGATTGCCATTTGCATTGATATAATATGTTGGTTCACCATCGCTTATTATAACAACATACTTTTTAGCATTTTCTGGAATGCTGCTATTCGATAATAGTTCATTAGCTTCAATTAAACCAGCATGTAAATTAGTTCCACCACTAGGACTACCAAAATTAGCATCTGATAAATCATTATTTAGAGTTGAATTAAAATCTTTTGCAACACTTGCTGAAGTAGAAAAAGTTACCAACCCTATTTGAGCATTTGGAATTTTTTCTAAAAGAGAACTAGCAAAAGTTTTAGCTCCCTCAACAGCTGCTGAAAACTTAACTTCTTCATATTCAGCGCAAAGGCCAAATAAACCATAACGTATACAATTGTCATAGTTATATTCCCTCATACTAGCTGATCTATCAAATACTACAACTGCATATACTGGACTAACACTAGTAGTAGTACTTTCAACATCCTTTCCTTTCACTTCAAATTCGACAGTATATTTTCCTTCACCATTTTTCTTAACTGTCTTTGTAACCATAACATCCCCAGGATTATCTAGTGTTCCTTTAGTTACAGTCACACTTCCTTCATTACTTACAGTCTCGTTAATTCCGACATCACCTTTTTTAGGAGTAACGGCATCCATTTCATCAGCAAATACCTTAATTGGAGTCATTAAGTCAGATATAATCATAACTACAAGTAATAAAATTTTTGTAAACTTATTAAATATCTTTTTCATTTATAAAACCCTCCTTAATATTATTAATAGATATTTATATTTATAATTACTATAATCTCTATGAGTACTACAAGTTTGAAGCACTAATACTTCATCAGTATCGATTACTTCTACTCCTGTATCATATAATGATTTATCCTTAAACATCTTAAATTGATTACTAAATTCTTCATCACTTAGTTTAAGATTCATATAAGAAAAATCACTAGTTTCTACATATACCGAAAAGATCTCATATTTCTTTTCCGTATTACTTGTAATAATACTCATATATTTATGATTATTAAAGTAATTTATATCATAAAATTCTTCTAGAATCTTAAATGGCATATCGGTTCTAGATGAATTATGACCATATATTAATAGCTTCCTACTAGAGTCAATATCTACTCTGTAGTCTAAGTATACTGATCCAATAGAATTTCTTTTACCATTAGGGCCGTGATTTAAATAATAACTATTATCATCTCCCTGGAGTATCGGAACTCTATAATCAGTATTATCTATGCTCAGAATACCTACAATATCATCATTCTGGTATTCATTTCTAACATCATTAATTATCTTTTTATAATCTATTGGATTATTAATATTACCATTTTGCTGTATATCAATATTAAGAACATATTCATTATCACTTCTTTTTATATTAATAGACCACACTAGTAAGAATAATAATATTAAACTCCAAACAATAATTAGTAATTTCTTATTCTTTTTCATAAAAGCCCCCAAAAGTTCTTCAATTGGTTATTTATTATATCAGTTTTTCTCAATTTGTCAATACTTGTACAAAAAGAAGTTCTAAACTTCAGAATCACCTGCAAAATTTAGAACTTCTTTTTCCTATTTTTATTATGTATTATCTTTCTACTTTTTAAACATCAATTTATCATAAACTTTATCAAATATCTCTATAAACCTATTTACTTCTTCTTTCGTATTCTTATATGATAAACTAATTCTAATACTATATGAAGCAATCTCTCTATCTTTATATATAGAATATACACTATCAGAGATATCACCAGTAGAACAAGCACTCTTCGTACCAAGATAAATATCTTCTTCTTCCATTGCATGAATAAATGTCTCTGGTTTAATATCCAATACACTAAAATTAATAATATAAGGTATACTCTTATCAGTACTATTAATATGTATTTTATCATATTTTTTTAAACATGATACTATTTTTTTATTAAGTTCTTCGACATATTTATAATTATTCTCAATATTAGGAATCACTAATTCTAATGCCTTCATCGATGAAACAATTAAAGGAAGCGCTGGGGTACCCCCCCTATAAACAGTAGATGATTTACCACCATGTATTAAATTATCAATAACAATATTTTCTTTCTTAATTAAAAGTCCAATACCCTTCATACCAAATATTTTATGCATTGACATTGACATAAAATCCATATCATTAAAATCAATTTTAATCTTACCAATAGCCTGTGTAGCATCAACATGAAAAAAACATTTAGGATATTCTTTTATTATCCTACTAATACTCTTAATATCTTGTTTAACACCAAGTTCACTATCAACCGCAGCAATACTAACAAGAATTGTCTTATCGTTTATCAAACTCTTTAAATGATCTATATTAATAGTACCATCTTTATTAATATTAACATAGTCAATTATAAAACCATTCCTTTCTAAATACTTACAAGTTTCTATTATGCTGGAATGTTCCAAATGACTAGTAATAATATGATTGCCCCGATTTCTATACCTAAAAGCAATCCCCTTAAATACCGTATTATTACTCTCAGTAGCACCAGATGTATATATTATTTCATTAGACTTAACGCCTAAATACTTAGCAATATTATTCGTAGCATATTCTTCTAATTCTTTACTCTTAATACCAAGTTTATGTAAAGAATTAGAATTACCTGGATAATTCTTACACACTTTAATATATGTTTCTAATACATTATTATCTACCATAGTCGTAGCACTATTATCAAAATATATCATACTATCCCTCTTTCTCTTAATAGTTTAACATAAACTTTTCTTTTAATAAAGAAAAAGATACAAAAATAATTGTATCATTTCTATCTTTTCTTATTACCATTAGTTTCACTATAATTGCCACTCAAAACATCATATATATTATTAAGTGATATACCAACAACATTCATATTATCTGGTTTCATTTCTTTAATTAAATGTTCAACTTCTAAATAATTAGGAAATACCTTAAGAAAATAATCACGATAATAACTATCATTATAGTATCTATCACATAATTTCATTATTCTTAATAAATCATTAGCACTATTACATTCACTAAAATCAATATACTTTCTTATAACTTTTTCTATTTCATCATCACTTAATGTTTTACCATAGATACCATTTTTTTCTAACACATCACCATCTATTTTCTCTAAATGTAATTCTTGATAATCAGTTACACATTCACTTATTTTTGTTCTTGCTTCCTCTACATTAAAATACTTTGTATCATCATCATCATTATTAAAAACGCTAATATATTTACATTTTTTAAGAGGTAAGCATACATATTTATTATATTGATCTAATTCATCTAACACTTTACATAAAAAAATACGCTGTGATAAACTAATATGTCCGCTTTCAGGAAGAGATATTACAAACTGCATAAAATCACTATAATAGTCTTTAGACATATAAATATAAATGTTATATGGTCTTCTATCAGTTTTAGAATCCATATCATTATCATCATATATTAGTCCATCTATTTCTCTTATTATTTGAGAATGATCAGAAAGATTTTCTCTCCCACCATCTTCTTCAGTTCTTGCATAGGATTTAAATAATAGCTGCTTATCAGTGATATAATATACTCCCGCAGTACTAGTAATATTTCCTCCAAAATAATCAGCACTAAACACTCGAAAAGGTTTATTTTCATATATATTCATACTTCTATCACCATCTTAAATATACAATAAATAAACAAAAAAAGCAAGTCATTACTTGCTTACAGGAATAACAGATATACTTCTAGCTATATTTAATAATTCATTTTTAGATAATTTATCGCTTACAACATAATATTCAATATCATTATCTAACCAATTAACACTATTTTCATTGACAATTGCTACAGTTGAAGCCATTAATTCTAAATCACCATAAGTAGGAACAATTAAGTGTTCTTTTTCATATGTAGCGGTTTCTTCAATTAACATAAAAGGATTATCGCCATCAAAAGTAAGAATTAACCTTTCTCCATTATCCTTATTAACTTTCTCAGTATTAGTTAAATAAGTATTAGTAGGTAAATACATTGGATAAATTATATCTTCAATAGTACTAGTTTCCTTAGTTTTTTCTTCACTATTAGTATTATCATTATTTACGTTATTATTCTCTTCTTCTACATCAATTATCGTTCTAAGATCAAAATAATTATCATCAAACTTTTTACCATAGTCTATCTTATTAAAAGACATCGTTATTTCACTATTACCATCTTTATCAAGAACAACTACTTTAGAAATATTTCCATCTTTATCTAAATATATTTCCTCATGAGTAAGTTTAGGATTATTTGGATAATTAGCTCCAACAACAATCTTATAACCATCGTCAACTTTTTCAAAAGATTTACTATCATCATTTTTAATATCATCAAGTATTGGTTTCAATAAATAAACTTGAGAATTATTATATGGCCAATCACTTTGAAACTTAAAACTTTTATTAATCTTTGGACTAATAACATATACTCCTTCATTGTTTCTAAGAATAATCTGCTGATGAGAATTAACAGTATTAACTAAATCAACTTTATAATTATCATTTTCCATATACGAAACTTTAACATCATATGTATAGACATCTTCATTATTAACAATATCAAGTTTTCCTTCCAAATAATAACTTTTAGCTCCATTTATTTTCTTTTCAAAATTATTAATAGCATCTTTCTCATTTACCTTACCACATCCACTTAAAAAGAATAATCCCAACATCAAAATAAAAAACAATTTTCTTTTCATTATTCACCTCTTATCTTTCTAATCAATTATATTAAATAAAATAAATATATATGATGAATAATTTACTAAATTTTGCACAAAATAAAAGTAAAAAGGAGGATAATATGAATATACTACATAAAATAACACTAACCATCGCTATCATAGGATGTATAAACTGGGGATTAGTAGGACTATTTGATTTCAACCTAGTCGAATACTTATTCGGAGATGGAACACTACTTACTAGAATAGTTTATGTTCTTGTCCTAATCTCAGGTCTAGTACAATTAAGACTATTTATGAAAGATTTAGATTAAACTACTCTAAGTAGTTTTTTTGTTTATAATAAAAACTTTTCCTATATATATAGAATTTTTTTCTTTTTTATAGTATAATTAATTAGGTGATGTTTTTGAACTACAGGATAAATTTTAATAGCACCTATGCTAATCGTGGTATGGGATTAGAAAATGATATTAATATCACAAATAAATATTACATAGATAATGATATTGCTTTAATATATAAGAAGCCAACCCCAATTAGAATAACAAAAACAGACTATAATAGTATGCGAATAACAGATGGTTTTTTTGAAACACAATCAACACTTGATTATAATGGTATATATAAAGGATATTATATCGAATTTGATGCTAAAGAAACAAAATCAAAAACAAGTTATTCCATCAATAATATTCATAAACATCAAATAGAGCACATTAAAAAAGTAATACGCCATGGAGGAATTGTCTTTCTCATAGTAAGATTTACGTTAATAAATAAAGACTATATTCTTATGGGTGAAGATTTAATGGAATATTTAAAGGATAATGACAGAAAATCAATACCACTATCCTACTTTGAAGAAAATTGCTATAAAATAAGTATTAAGTATGCACCAAGACTAGACTACATAAAAATTATAGATGATCTGCTAAAAGAAAAATGAATTATTTAGCTATAATATTTTTCATATTAACATTAATACTTAGTATAATAGCCTTCAAAGTAAAAGGATTGCTTATTCTTATTATTACAATTCCACTACTAATTATGTACTCCAAAATAAATATAATTAAAAAAGAAAAAAATGTACCTGATAACAACTTATCAGAAGGAAAGGAAGTTGAAGTTGTGAGTTCTAGAAAGAGAAAAAGGAAAATTAACATTAGTAAAATATTCGATACTATAAAAGAAAAAATATCGAATATTAAAATCAATCCAATTAGACTAAATAAAAAAGAAAAGATTAAAGAAGAAAAAAACAGTAGAAATAAAAAAATATCAAAGAAAAGAAATGTTAGAAAAACAAGCGAAGTAAAAAGAAAATTCGATTTTAAAAATAAAACAATCTTTAGAAAAATATTAACAGTAATGCTTGGTCTTAGCATTTTTGGAGTTGCTTCAATATTGTTATTATTTATTTATATCGTTATATCATGTGGTAATTTTAATCCAGAAGCATTTAAAAATCAAGAACAAACAGTTATTTACGATAAAGATGGCGGAATAATTGCAACTTTAGGAGATCAAAAAAGAGAAGAAGTTGATTATGATGAATTACCTGAAGTTCTAATAGATGCCATAATAGCTACCGAAGATTCAAGATTCTTTCAGCACAATGGTGTAGATACAGCAAGATTTTTAAAAGCAACAGCTCTTCAATTAATAGGTCGTGATGAAGCTGGTGGAGCTTCTACCATAACAATGCAAACCGTAAAAAATAATTTAACAAAAAAAGATAACAAAGAAGGAAGAATTGAAAAACTAATTCGTAAATTTAAAGATGTATACCTATCAGTATTTTTCATGGAAAAAAGATATTCTAAAGAAGAAATACTACAAATGTACGTTAATGATAGTGGTTTAGGTGGAATGATTTATGGTGTTGGTGAAGCATCAAAATACTATTTTGGAAAAACCGTATCAGAATTAAGTTTACCAGAAGCTTCCCTACTCGCAGGAATGTATCAAGCACCAAGCAGATATAACCCATATACAAATCCTGAAGCTGCTGCTAAAAGAAGAAGTATTGTCTTAAAACTAATGAAATTACATGGATATATCACTGAAGAGGAAAGACAAATGGCTGAAGCTGTTCCTATAGAAAGCATGCTAGTTGGAACTGGATCCAAAGCTGATTATCAAGGATATATTGATACAGTAATTGAAGAAGTAGAAAGTAAAACTGGAAACAATCCAACTAAGGTTTCCATGAAAATCTATACCGCAATGGATAGAGAAGTACAAGATGGAATTAATAAAGTATTAAATGGTGAAGCATACACCAGATGGGTAGATGATGTTGTACAAGCTGGTATTGCTGTTACTAACGTAAATGATGGAACAATAATAGCAATAGGAGCAGGCAGAAATAGACAAGCCGGAGACTGGAACTATGCAACGCAGTCACACAGACAACCAGGAAGTACAGCAAAACCATTATTCGATTATGGCCCAGGATTTGAATATAACAATTTTTCTACTTATACCCTATTCAATGATGAACCATGGGCATATACTAATGGTCCATCCGTAAACAACTGGGATAATAAATATCAAGGATTAATAACATTAAAACAAGCCGTTGGTGTGTCAAGAAACGTACCAGCATTAAAAGCTTTTCAACAAGTAGATAAAAAAAATATAGCAAACTTTGTAAATGGTCTAGGACTAGATATAGCATATAGTACAAGTTCTGCTAATTACAAAAAATATGATAATGGAGCAGATAATCTACTTAATGAAGCCTATGCAATAGGTGGTATGAGTTATGGCGTAACACCACTAGAGATGGCTGAAGCCTATGCTTGCTTTGCAAATGGTGGATATCATATTGAAACACATGCAGTAACAAAAATAGAATACCGTTCTACTGGGGAAGTAGTAGAATTTAATGAGGATAAAGAAAAAGTAATGTCAGAAGCCACTGCATACTTAATGAATAACACATTAAAAACCGCTGTCGATAATCCATATTATTTTGATGGTGGAGCAAAAATAAATGGAATGTCAATGGCTGCTAAAACAGGAACATCTAATTTAGATGAAGCAACAAAAAAAGCAAAAGGACTACCATCTAATGCCATAAATGATCTTTGGACTGTTGCATATTCTCCAGAGCATGCCATAGCTCTTTGGTACGGATACACCAAAATAGATAGTGAACATTATTTAGGAGATGTATCATACATAAAAGATGATGTAATGCGAGCAGTAATGAAATATTTTCCTCGAACAACAAAAACATGGGAAGTACCATCATCAGTAGTAGCAGTAACTGTGGAAAAAGATACTTGGCCAGCCATGCTTCCAAGTGCATATACACCAACTGACATGAAAATAACAGAATATTTCAAGAAAGGAACTCAACCTACCGAAATATCTCCAAGATATGACAAACTAGACGATGTAACAAATTTAAAAACAACAAAAACAACTAATGGCTATGAACTAACATGGAATTGGAAAGTACCAAATGTATTAGATAATTCATATCTATCAAAATACTTTTCAAATTCTGTTTATGGTAACCAATCATCATTTTATCTAGATAATCGTCTATCATATAATAAAAATGTTCTAGGTGGTAACGGATTTGGTATATATGAAAAAGATTCTAATGGCAATCTAAAAAACATTGCCTTTGTAACAGATACAAAATATACATATAAGCCTTCAAAATCAGGTAACATTACATTAGTAGTAAAAGCCGAATATGGAACTTTTAAAGATAATGCCTCAAATGGTATTGAAACAAAAATAACAATTAACAATGCTGAAAATCAAGATAACAGTGGATTATTAATATCATTATCGGGAAATAAATCAGTAACAATAGATAAAACAAAAAACGAAAAATATGTTGACAGTGGTATAACAATCAAATATGAAGGAAAAGATATAACTAACGATAGCGAAATTGCTTACATAATAAATAACAAAACATACGATACAAAACAAGCATTAGAAGCAGCAGTTAATAGTTTAACCCCTGGATCATATTCCTTAAAATATCGTGTAAGTTACAAAGGAAAAGACATGCAAAAAGAAATAACCACTACTAGCCTACCAAGAACAATAATAATTAAAGATAATAATGAAAACAATGAGGAAACACAATAGTTTCCTCATTTTATTATACTAAATAATTAACAACATTTTTTAAATTAATACCATGACTACCCTTTATTAAAACAATATCTCCTTCTCTTAATAAAGAATCTAAATAATTATATGAATCACTTTCTTTATCAAAATGCTTAACATTATAATAACCATTATCATTTAAATACTCATCACTATACTTAGTATCATTACCAACCGTAACAATATAATCCAAATCACTATCTAATAATACTTTACCTATTTCTCTATGAATATCCATACTATATTCACCAAGTTCTAAGACATCGCCAATAATAGCTATCCTTCTCCCCTTTTCTTTCTTTAATATTTCTAAAGAACTCTTAATCGAATCTAAAGAAGCATTATAAGTATCATCTATTAAAATAGCTCCACATTTAGCTTTCTTATATTCCAGTCTATTACCAGTAAGTTCTAAATTCTTAATACCATTCTTAATCTTATCAATTTCCACATTACAAAGCATACCAACTACATATCCCATTAAACTATTATATATAAAAGCCCTATTCCCAATCGGAGACTCAAACTCTTCTTCATTAATCTTAAATTTATTACCATTAATATCATAAGCCATATAATCGCTTGTTTTATCAATACCAATAGTAATAACATCATTAAGACTCTTAATATAATCAATATTATCAAATACCATATCATTATCCATATTAACAATAAGTGGACCAGATAAACCCTCTACTATTTCCAATTTAGCTTTCATAATATTCTCTCTCGAACCCAAATTACCAATATGAGCAGTACCAATATTCGTAATAACCCCAATAGTAGGTTTAGCAATATTAGTTAAAAAAGATATCTCTCCAAGATTATTCATTCCCATCTCAAGTATCATAACCTCTTCATCTTTAAGTCTAAGAATCGTAAAAGGAAGACCAATATGATTATTATTATTACCTTCCGTCTTTAATACCTTATATTTTTCTTTTAATACCGAATATATCATATCTTTCGTAGAAGTTTTCCCTACACTACCAGTAACACCTATTACAGGTATATTATAAAGACTTCTCTTATATCTAGCTAAATTCTGTATACATTTTAAAGAATTATTAACCTTAACAATAAATCTATCCTTATATTTACTAGGAATATCCCCTTCAATATTATCAAGAATACACCCCATAGCTCCCTTTTCTAAAGCATCTAAATAAAACTTATTACCATCAAAGTTATCACCTTTAATACCAACATAAATATCCCCTTCTTTAATTGTTCTCGTATCTTTAGAAAAATCACCTAATACCAAAGAAGAATCCCCTTGTACTAATACACCATTTCCTTCTCTAATAATATCACTTACATATAACATAATAACCTCCTATTGGCAATTTAACATTTCCCAACTTTTAAAATATATACACTCTAAATTATCATTAAACTTAATCTCATAAATACCATCATAATACTCGTCATTTTGTTTCAATACCCAATTAGCAATAACAGTATATCCATCAATTGCTAATAAATTAATCTCAATACTATGTATATCTTCATCTTTAACATGTTTCCATTCTTCTTTAATTTCATCAATATTAGTATAAGGTTTCATAAAAGGAGTTTCTTGATAAAAAGTAGTATTTTCAAATAAAGAAATAGCTTTATCAATATCCTTATTTAACCAAGACTCTTTTAAATTATTCAACCATTTTTCTGCAAAATATTTATTCATAATCTACCACCATTAATCCAAATATTTTCTCCAGTAATAAAGCTTGCATCATCAGATAACAAAAATAAACATAGTTTAGCAGTATCTTCTGTAGTAGCAAACCTTCCAAGGGGAGTTTCCTTTAATTTTTGATCTATTTCATCTTGTTTCCATCCCTTTAATGATAGTGGAGTTGGAGTAAAAGCAGGACATATACAATTTGCTCTAATTTTTTTATCAGCAAATTCAAGTGCAGTTGCTTTTGTAAAATTAATTATACCAGCAGCGGCAGCACAATATGCAGGAGACTCTGTGCAAGGAACAATACCCAAATGAGAAGAAATATTTACAATAGACCCATTATCATTCATATTTTCATACGCATGTTTTGTACAAATAACCTTTCCAAGTAAATTAACATCTAAAACTTTCTTAAAATCTTCAATACTAAAATCCTTAATAAAATTATCAATAAACATCCCAGCATTATTTACTAAGTAATCAATTTTACCAAATTTATCACTAATAATATTAAACATATTAATAACATCATCTTCATTACTGACATCGCATTTAACTATTAATAAATTATTATTATTAAATTGATCTTCAGTTTCCTTTGCCAAAGAATCATTACAATGATAACAAGTTATTACTTTACAACCTTTTTCCAATAATTCTTTTACAATTTCTTTTCCTATACCACTAGTTCCTCCTGTTACTAATGCCACTTTACCATTCATATTACAATTCTCCTTTCATTTTGTTTATCTAGTCAAAATAATCTTCATCTAGTAATGGAATAATATCAATAGCAGGTTCTTCATAAGGATGCGCTTGTCGTAATTTTAATATAACATTTTTTACTTTATTTACATCACAAACAACTTCCAGTTTTTCTTCTTCTACAAATTCTTTTTTATTACTTTCTTCAATGTATGGAATTGCATCATCATTAGACATAAAAATTCCAATACATTTTGTAGACATTGAACACTTAGTATAATTACCAATAATACCTGTACCTTATTTAATATCAATAACCTCTAAATCATCAGGTACAATTACATTACCATTAAAAAATTCTTTAGTTTCCTTAGTATATAACTCTTTTCTTCTATCACCATGTGATTCTTCAGTATGATATAAAATCAAATTTTTAATATTTAAATCATTCATAACTTCACTAACACTCTTAGTTGTTGAATGATGCTTTTCATAAGCATGAAAAATATTTTCTTCAGAATCCAAACAAAATGCCTCATGCATAACATAATCAAAACTTCTTACTCTATCATACATAATAGGATTTAAAGTTTCATCTCCAAGAAATGCTAACTTTTTATCATTTAATATACATTCAAAACCAAATTGTTTTGTACCTTTAGCCTTAATATCAAAGAAAGAATAATCAATTCCATTAATATTATATTTATCTCCATCACTTAATATTTTAAAATCTACAATACTATATATTGCATTCATAAGTTTTTCAGGAAGTATATACTTAGAAACTTCTTTAATTGCTTCATATACTACATCATTACAATAAATATTAATTTTATCTTTTATAGCACCAGACATAACCAATCTGCTCATCCTTTTAAATAGCCAAAAGATACCTAATATATGATCAGTATGACTATGAGATATAAAAATATTATGAATCTCTTTAAAGTCTATTCCTACTTCATTAAGCCTCTTTATTATTTCAATACTACCACCAGTATCAACTAAAAAATAACCATTATCATTTTGAATAACAAAACAAGTATTATATAAATTAATAGTTCCTCCATTGCCTGTTCCAAGCATTATTATCTTATCCATTTTCTTCCTCCATATCTATTTTTTAACTAATGTAAATATTTTCTTTTTGTTATATCTTTTTCCATAACCATAGATGGAGCACCATCATTTGTATTAGGATTAACATAATTTGTCTCTAAATACCCCATATGTTTATAAAACTCTATTGCTTTAGTATTTTGTTGTTTTACCCATAAATGAGATATTGTATAATTTAGTTCTCTAAGCCTATTCTCTGCAAAAGAAATAGCTAAGCTTCCTATACCCCTTCTCTGATATTCCTTTTTTATATGTAACGACTTAATTTCACCTATTCCATCAATATCATCACGATAATAATTATTACCATCTGTGTAACAGCTAATTGGTTTGCCAATTTTTAATATACCAACAATAACCTCATCAATTGTCAATAAATAAAGCTCTGTCCCCCGATTAATTTCATTCAAAAAACCTTGCTTTAATTTTTCTACAGTATAATTATTATCTAAATAATCACGTGAAATATATTTTTGATATGTATTATTTAATGACTCATGTAATATTAATGCCCAATCATCTGCATCTTTCTCACTAGCCTTTCTAATTAATACATTTGATATTTGTACCATAAAATTTACTTATTCCTTCCATTATAAATGTTTTATCAATTCATTAAACTCAGTATATCCAGATTCTGAATTTAAGTGTCCACCATCCTTTATAACTATCTGATTATTCGTAATAGTATCTGCAAACTCTTTTTCTTTTTCATATTTAACATAAGGATCATTTTCTGTGTAGTAGCAGACAATATCATCACAATAGTTCTTTATATCAGATAGATTATCTAAATACATACTACCATTTACAGTATCATATTCTTCATTAATACCAAAATAATTATTAAATCCACATACAAATACTAACCTTTTAACCTTTACCTTATTTTCAATTAAAAATTTACAAATAAATACTGGAGCAATCGAATGACCATATATAATAGTATTCTCATTAATAATACCAGCAGCTAAATAACACTTTAATAAATTAGACCAATTGGTATAATTCTGATATCCAACACCTGTCGGAAAATCAGGAGTATATACTTCTAATCCCCTATCCTCAATTTCTTTTCTTAAATATGGAAACCAATTAACAAAAGGGCTCCCAAAACTACCATGAACTAATAAATAATTGTTTTTCATTTTCTTTTCCTCCTCTTTTATAAATCCAATTTATATAGTTTTTCTATTCTTGACTCTTCATTAAAAGTATCAATATCAGAAATATATTTCCATCCAAATTTTTCATATAAACCCCTATGCTTTGTATATAAATATAATTCATTAAAATCCAATTTACTTTTAGCAATTTCCTTAATAGACTCTAAAAGAATTCTACCATAACCTTTATTTCTATATTCTTCATCAATATATAAATTACATAACCAAGGATATATATCAGGTCTTACATTTAAGTCTTCTAATGTTAATTGAAACATACCAATAATTTTATTATTAACAAATAATCCATATGTATAAGGAAGTCTATCTCTTTGCATACTATGTTTCATATAACATTTAATTCCATCATAACTATATCCATTCTTTTTACCCCACCAATTATACATCCAATTTGACATAATATCTAATGTTTCATCATCTATATCAATAAGTTGTTTTACTTGAATATTCATATGTATTTACTCCTATTTTTTAAATAAACATTATAATTAATCCTATTATACTTAATATAATTGAACTTACTTTTTGTATAACTACTTTTTTATCTAAATTCTCTTTAAAATATTTAGGTAATAATTTAATACCTATAACTCCTAATATAAATACAAATGCCCCTTGAAGACCATTTAATATACTTACTAAAGCCAAAGGAATAGTTACATTTGCAAAATTAACTAAAAAGTTAGCTATTAAATTAATTACTTCATTAGTAAAATTCAAAGAAAAATATCTTTTACCATTATTCTTAATAGCGGTTATAAAAGTAACTCTAAAACTCTTAATACTTATTAATATTAAACCTTGTATTAAGAATCCAATTTGAAGCCAAAAAGTACATGCATTATATGAACTATTTCTAATACTAATATCAAATAAGAAAAAATATACTGCATAAGATAATGATGATAAAGCCATCAGAAGTAATGCTATCCATTTACTTTTATTATTCTTCTTTTCAAAATCAAATGATATAAGTACCGCTGATAAAATAATAATTAAGCCACCAATTATTTGTTGTAAAGTTAAATTTTCTTTAAAGAATATTAACCCTAATATATAACTAAATACCGGTATCAATTGAAACATAACAACTACTATTGAAGCATCATTTTTTTCAAGGGCTTTAAAATAAAAATATGTTGCTAATATATAAATAAATGATGATAATATTACACAAATAAAAGAAATACTACTTATACTTACAGATAATTTACTAATAATAAGCCATATTGGAGATAAACATAACCCAGCGATTAATGTTGAAAACACAAGTAATGTTTTCACACTACCAGCAGATTCATCAACACCACTTATCATAAACTTATCAATATGATTTGTTACACCCCATAAAAAAGATGCAAATATTGTTATAATTACTGCTAATGTCATAAATCCTCCACTAACTTAATTTCTTTCTTTTAACACTTCTATTGCTTTCTCTCTATGTAATCCTTTTACTATTTCTATCTTATTGTTCGCATATCTAGATAATACATCAATATCAGTAATCATTTCAGGACAATATAAGTCATTACTATCTTGAAGACTCGCAGCATATACAATCTTAGAAATACCTTCATATAAAATAGCACCCATACACATCATACAAGGTTCACAAGATACATAGATAGTGGTTCCTTCTAAATCACCATATAAACTCTTATTCATTGAGGCACTCTCAATCGCCGATAATTCAGCGTGAGAATAAATACTTTTCATAATCAAAGTATCATCATCACTTCTACCTATTATCTTATTATCTTTAACAATAATAGCCCCATAAGGATATTTAGCTTTCTTACTAATATCTATTGCTATATCAATATATTCTTCATCTGTCATTATAAACACTTCCTTCTATTTTAATAGTATACATATAAATCAATTGTGAACGCAGTGAGTTCACTTTTCAATAATTGACAATATATATACATTATGATATATTATATTCGTAAAGGGAACCAATAACTATGCGTCTTGGACGTTAAAGCCTAGGAAATAATATCATAGGCAGTAGTCAACTTTGGTTTCTTTTTTTATTAATATAACTATTTAATTACCTTTCTATCTACTTGCACATCTAATTTTTCATTAAAGTAATTAAACATTAAATCCACAATATTGTTACCATATTCTTTTATTAATGAAAAATTAAACATAAGTTTTCTAAATTCTTCCGGACTTAATATTTCATTTAAATATCTAATAGATAAATAACTCAAATCATAACAATTGTATTTACTATTATAAAATGATTCACCATGTTTTAAACTATTTAAATTAGGTCCTACTTTAGTTTCTTCTCTTACTCTTAAATAAAATTTTTTAAATATTTCTTCATCTTTATATTTGTCTTTTTCTCCAGACATAAATTGTGCCATACCTTCATCATACCAAACTATTCTTTTTGAATAATCATTCTTTAATATATATTTCATATAAAATATATGGAATAATTCATGACTTGCTGTATATAAACTCTCTCTTTGTCCTTCCGGCTCTATATATGCATTGACCATACCTTCATCATAAGTAGCCAATGCATATTTTGATAAGGACTCACTTTCTCCTCTAATATTATATATAAACTCTCTAAATTCTTCTAGATTATCAAAATAATTTATAACAATTAGCTCATCAAATTCAATACCAAAAAACTTCCTATATTCTATAATCTTATTTTGCAATAATTTTACTGTTTCGTCTACCAATTCCTGCAGACTATCCGAATAATTTATTTGACATATATTTGTCTTAAATACCTTTTGCACAATAATCACATCCCTCAAATATTTAAAATGCAATTTTCAAGATAGTTATCCATAATACTTACAAGAAATCTTTATATTCAATCACTATCATTTAAACGAAATAATTATCTAATATGACTAATTGATAAGTTGGTCCCCACTGGGGACCATTTTTGTTTTTCAAAGAATTGATATAACTGTCTCATTCTTCTTAACGTTCTTAAACTATATTTTATATTTACTTTAACTACTAATCTTTTAGAATAATTTCCAATTATATCCTTACCATAAACACTTCCAGCGCCATATTATTTTTTTAACTAATAGTTTTTACATATAAGATTATCCATCATAATCAACTTGCTAGTCATTTTTTAAGACTTTTACTAGTCATTTTTTAAAACTATTTAATATCATCAATAATACTGTCTACACTAGCAAGAGCATCATCAATAGCCTTTAAAGATACCTCTTTTTTCTCTATAGTACTACTATTACTATCTATTTTAATATCATCTTTACTAATCATATCAGTAATCATATAAGAAGATATAATTCTATCTTTAATAACATAAGAACCATTACTATATCTATCCATAATAGGTATCTCTGTAATTTTAACTTCTTTAACATAATTATCACTAACAATACCAATCATATTCTTAGAATTAATAATATAAGTCTTAATAATCTTACTAGGATTACTCTTAATAACCTTCATAAGAAGAATTCCCCTCTTAGCCCTAGAAGTCTTTTCAAACTCAGAAAGGCGAGTTCTCTTACCAGTACCCTTATCCGTAAGAATCGTAATATATTCTTCTTCAGCATTAAATATTGAAGCACTAACTACAAAGTCATCTTTTAAGTTAATTGATTTAACTCCTCCTGCTTTAACACCTACGACTGGTATTTCACTAATATCATACCATAAGCCATATCCATTTTCTGTACTAATAAATACTTCCGAAGCACCACTATCAGTAACAGTTACTACTTCATCACCATCTTTAAGATTCATCATCTTCATTGGCTTAGAGCATCTACTTACCTTAAAGTCCTTTAACATAGTTCTCTTAACCATACCATTCTTACTAAATGAAGTAATATATATTTCCTTATCAAAGTCATATACAGGTATAGAATATATAATCTTTTCCTCAGCATTTAAACCTACTATATTACTAATATGTTTACCAAGATCTTTCCATTTAGCTTCAGGTATATCATATACACTAAGCTGTAAATAGTTACCCATATTGGTAAATAATAATATATTATCAATAGTATTAATATTATATAAACCAATAATATAATCATTTTCTTTTAAAGTAGTTTCTTCTCCATTCGAAGATGCATAACTCCTACTAGAAACTCTCTTAATATAACCTTCTGAAGTAACTACTACTACCACATCTTCTTTAGGTATCATACTCATCGTATCAACCTTAACATCCGCAGTCTCATCTCTAATCTCTGTTTGTCTAGGAATAGCATATTCTTTCTTAATACTTCTAAGATCATCTTTAATAACTTTATCTAATACATTAGGATTAGATAATATTTCTTCATACATCTTAATCTTCTCTTCTAACTTCTTCATTTCTTCTTGTAATTGTACAATATCCGTATTCGTAAGCCTATATAATTGTAAATTAACAATAGCTTCCGCTTGCGCGTTAGTAAACTCAAACTCTTTAACTAAATTAACAATAGCATCAGCTTTATTCTTACTACCCCTAATTACTCTAATAACTTCATCTAATATTGATATAGCCTTAACAAGGCCTTCCATAATATGATAAGAACTTTTAGCGGTCTTTAAATCATATTCTGTAACATTACGAACCACTACTCTTTGGTGAGCAATATAAGCATCAATAAGAGGTAATAATCCAAGTTGCATAGGTCTACGATCTACTATTACAACATTATTAAAATTATAAGATATCTGAAGATCAGTATTCTTATATAAAAACTTCAGAATATTTTCACTATCGGCTTCTTTCTTTAAATCAATAGCAATCTGAAGTCCCTCTTTATCGCTTTCATCTCTTACTTCAAGAATACCATCTAATTTCTTTTCTAGTCTTAATTCATCAATTCTTCTAACAAGTAATTGCTTATTAACATCAAAAGGAATCTCATTTATAATTATTTTATTCTTCTCTATCTTAGCCTTTGATCTAATAAATATTTTACCCCTACCAGTCTCATAAGCTTCTTTAATACCATCTAATCCTAATACTATACCACCCGTAGGAAAATCAGGTCCTTTAATATAATTCATAACCGTATCTAATCTACTATTAGGATTATCTATTCTAAATACCGTAGCATCAATTACTTCTCCTAAATTATGTGGAGGCATATTTGTAGCATAACCAGCACTAATACCAGTAGCCCCATTAACAAGTAAATTAGGAAACCTACTAGGTAAAACAGTTGGTTCTAATAATCTATCATCATAGTTTGGAGCCATAGGTACAATACCAGGTTTTTCAATATCACGAAGAAGCTCTCCTGCTATCTTAGAAAGTCTTGCTTCTGTATAACGACTAGCAGCAGCAGGATCACCATCAATCGAACCATTATTACCTTGCATCTCAATTAAAGGTGCTTCATTCTTCCAAGGCTGACTCATTCTAACAATAGCTTCATATATCGAACTATCTCCATGAGGATGATAATTACCCATAACCATACCAACTGCATTAGCAGACTTCTTCGTAGGCTTATCATAAGTATTTTTTTCTTTATACATTGAATACAATATTCTTCTTTGTACTGGTTTTAAACCATCTCTAACATCAGGAATAGCTCTATCCTGTATAATATATTTAGAATATCTTCCAAAACTCTCTCCCATAATATCTTCAAGAGAGTAATCATATATCTTTTTTATAATATCTTCCATCTACATATCACCATATTAATTATATAATATTTTCCCTTATATTTCAAGGATTAGACACTTTATTTTACATTATAACCGCTTCGCTTCCCGGATTAACAAGTTAATCCTCCATAGACTTCTACAAGAATAATTCACATATATATTTAACTTTAGAAAAAAAAGAAAACCTCTTGATAAGTCCCTATATTATATTTTCAAGAAGTTTAAAAATATTCTAAGAAAATCTTTAAATATAATTATTTAATAGTTTTCACTAACAAAGTTAACAAATGTTAAAATTATACATAAATATTCTTTTCTTTATACGGCAATGAAAATATTTTTCCTTATAATTCAATAAATATACTAACCTAACCGAAGTAAAGAATAGTTGGAAAAGATTAAAAGAAATCATATAAAAAATTTAGAACTATATATTTATACTAACGTCCTATTATACATAGTTCAATTAATCTGTCAACGTTTTAATTCATATGGTTTCGAGCTACTGCCATCTTTGCCGCTGGAATCAATGGTTACATCAGATTTTAAATAAATTGCAGGGCGGACGGAAAGATTCCTGTTAGAAGTTACATGGCCAGCATTACCATTATCGCTTACATCGAAAACTAAGCTGGCATAGACAGGGTGAGCGCGTGCGCTAATTGTCCATTGACTTTTTGAAGAATCATATATCCAATCATTGCTTACACATGCTAAAGCAGAATAATTATTTAACGTTTGATTACAAAGCATTAAATCTGTTGCAAAACCATAGTCAGAGAGATGCATTAATCCAACCTTTCCATGCCAAAAATTTACTCTTTCTACTACATCATTACAATATGCCTCACTTGAGCATTTTTTTCCTACATTACCTTTTTCGTACAAATACATTGTATGTGCATATGATGCAGCACCATTATACTCTCCAGTATACCAAACCGCATCATCTATTAGATTTTGTTCAACAGAAGTAAGTCCAACATTTGCAAAACTAAAATTAATTGTAGTTGCATTACCACTTCCAGTGTATACTGTACCTGATAATGCCTTATTCCAATATAAACTATTATTTACACTTTCATCTTCATATCCTGGATTTAATAATCTCATTAGATCAGCACCTTCATAACTTCCTGATGGTCCCCACTGATTTATTCCATACCCAGAATTACCACCGGTAGTATTTGCCGATGTATCCCATGATAAACCAGTACTACTAATTTCATCATTACTTATCAATTTAAGTCTTCCATCAAATACTCCAATTATTCTCCATAACTTTTTATCTCCAACATTTCTTGTTATACTTGTTCCATTAGAAGAAAAAGTATAAGTACTGGTATAAGTATCCCCTAACCATACATAGTTATTAGGATTTGCTCCATAATAACGAATATTTCCTCCATCAATGTCTGTATCCATAGAGCCGTATCTATCATTCATTAAATTAACACTTGG
>AUXO014435775.1_pt1 | contig 25080 bp, 22 predicted proteins | sample 768731 | NCBI WGS metagenome assembly AUXO01 (sample SAMN02715735, study PRJNA202380) | gut metagenome | biome: sheep rumen | host: Ovis aries | place: New Zealand: Palmerston North | reverse complement strand
TATTGGACAAGAGAAAATGTAAGAGATCAAATTATAGTTTTAAGGGTAAAGGCAAGTCAAGAAAAAAAGATTGAAGCCTTCCATAATTTATGTGATTGTATAGGCTCAAATTATAATAAAAATTATATATTTAATACTAAAAATAATTATTACTGCAGTGACCTTATTTCAAGGGCATGGCAAGATGTTGGAATAGACTTAAATTATGATGACTTTTATTGTAGTATACAGGACATTATATGTTCTGATATGACATATATTTCTATGTACAAAGTATCTAAAAATAATGTTGATTATATATATTATTTAGAGGACTAATGTTTCACGTGAAACAGGTGATTAAAAATGAAAAAATATGAATACATTTTAATAGATTTAGATGACACAATTTTTGATTTTAAAAAGGGTGAAAGAGCATCTATTATTAATACTATGAATGACATAGGATATAGGATGGTAGATGATGATATAAATACCTTCTCAATGATAAATGAAAAATATTTTCAAATGTACGCGAATGGCGAACTATCTAGAGATGAATTTCATCATAAAAGATTTGAAGACTTCTTCTTATATCTTGGTTTAAATAATGATCCAGATACAAGTGATAGGATGTATATGGATGAGCTTAGCATGGCATGTGAATATGTTGATGGAGCTGTTGATTTTTTAAATAAAATTAATGGAAAATATAAGCTTTATATTGCGTCCAATGGAATGTATGATATTCAAATATCTAGATTAAAAAAAGCGGGAATTTATGATATGTTTGATGGAGTGTATGTATCATCTAAAATTGGAGCTAATAAGCCATCAAAGGATTTTTTTGAATATATATTTAAAGATTTAAACGACTATGATAAATCTAAGTATTTAATTATTGGAGATAGAGAGGATTCAGATATTTTAGGTGGTATTGATTCAGGTATAGATACAATGTACTTTAATAGAAAATATAAAGAGGTAAAACTATCACCAACATATGTTATAAATAAGCTTTGTGAATTTGATTTAAATAAGCTTGAAAAATAAGGATAAATGGCTTTGTTAAGCCATTTTAATTTTTTAAAATAATTTGTTGGAAAATACCATTATAAAATATAATTTTATATGGTATAATATTAATGTTAGAGGATGGTGAGTATCCATGGCTTATATGGCTTTATATAGAGCATATAGACCTCAAAAATTTAGTGAGGTTGTAGGACAAAGACATATTGTAAGAACCCTACAGAATGCTATAAAACTTAATAAGGTTGCGCATGCATACTTATTCTGTGGACCTCGTGGTACTGGAAAGACAACCATGGCCAAGATTATGGCTAAGGCCTTAAATTGTCAAAAGGGTATGGTTACAGAGCCTTGCTGTGAATGTGATAATTGCATTGGTATTACTAAAGGGCAAATATCTGATGTAATTGAAATGGATGCGGCTTCAAATAATGGTATTGATGAAATTCGTGATATTCGTGAGAAGGTTAAGCTTATGCCTGCCTATGGTAGATATAAGGTATATATCATTGATGAGGTTCATATGCTTTCAACTCAGGCCTTCAATGCCTTACTTAAGACATTAGAGGAACCACCTAGCTATTGTGTATTTATTCTATGTACAACTGATCCTCAAAAAATACCTATGACTATTTTATCAAGATGTCAAAGATTTGATTTTCAGGGAATATCTCCTGAGGACATAAAATCAAATCTTATTCATGTTGCAAATGAAGAAAATGTTAAGGTAACAGATGAAGCATTAGATTTGATTAGTGAGGCCTGTGAGGGAGGAATGAGAGATGCTTTATCTTTATTAGATCAAAGTATTTCATTTTCAAGTGATGATGTAGTAGATCTTGATGATGTAACTTTAGTATCAGGTTCAGTTAATAAGGATGCTATTATAAAGCTTATTAGAAGTGCGTATGAAAATAATCAAGAGGAAATTCTTACAACTATAAATAAGATTATTAGTGATGGTAAGGAAATAGAAAAAATAACAACAGATATTATTTCATTTTTAAGAGACTTACTAATGTATAAATCTAGATTTGGTTCTAAGGCAATTTATAATAATGCTGAATTCCAAGAGCTTTCAAAAATTCCAAATGAGTTTATTTATTCTTGGTTACAAGAACTAAATAACGTTCAAAATAATATAAAATTTACGAATCAAAAGAGAGCATATTTAGAACTAGGACTTCTTAAGATGAGTGATGCAAAGATTAATGATTATAACGCATTAATTTCTAAGGTATCTGATATGGAAGCTCGTATTTCATATCTTGAAAGAAGGAAGCCACAGGAAGATAATATAGTAAAGCCAATAGAGGTTAAAAAGAGTGAGGTTAAGCCTTTAATTAAGCCTTTAGAATATAAGAAGGATACTATAATTGAAAATGATACTAAATCTATTACAGAGGTATTTGATGATATTAAGGTAACTGGTGATTTTATTACACCAGATATGATATTAGAGGTCTTAAATAATGGAGACAAGACATTAAAAAACGATGCTAGAATGGCTATTTTATCTAGTGGTGATAATATATCACAAACATTTAGTGGTTTAAATGTTGAGGCAGCAGGAAATAAAAAAGCAATTATAGTATTGCCATCTGTTGGAATGTGTAATATGATAATGCAGGATAGAAATTATCAAAATGTACTTGATATTTTTAACAAAAATGGTGTAGATATTTTAGATTTTATGGCAATACCTAAGGATTGCTGGAATGAAATCTTAAATATATATGTAAAGGCCTTTAAGGCAAAACAAACTCCTGATTTATCAGGTGTTAAGATTTTAGTAAAAAAGCATGTTAAAGAGGAAGTAAAGAAGGATGAGCTAGATGATTTAGCTCAAGATTTATTCCCAGATAGCAAAATAGAAGTTGAATAAAAAAGGAGATATAAAAATATGAATCAACAAGCAATGATGAAATTAAGAAAAATGCAAAAGCAAATGCAGGAGGCTCAAGCTCGTCTTGAGGAAACTGTATATGAAGGTACTGCCGGTGGTGGTATGGTAAAGGTTGAGGTAAAGGGATCTCATGAGGTTTTATCAGTTAATATCGATCCAGATGCATTAGAGTCAAAGGATGATATTGAAATGATACAGGATACTATTGTAGCAGCCTTAAATGATGCAAATAAGAAGCTTGAAAAGGATGCTGAGGAAACAATGGGACAATTTACAGGTGGATTCGGAGGATTCGGATTCTAATTTAGGGGGTTTTTATGGAATATCCTAAGGCAATATTAGATTTAATAGAATCATTTAAAAAGCTTCCATCAATAGGTTCAAAAAGTGCTGAAAGGCTTGCTATGTATGTATATTCAAATTTTGATATGGATGACATAGATGAGTTTTCAAAGGCTTTAGTTAATGTGAAAAAGAATCTTCATAGATGTAAGATATGTGGAAATCTTTGTGAGGGTGAGGAATGTGAGATTTGCTCATCCGAGAAAAGAGACCATAACATTATTATGGTTGTAGAAAACATAAAGGATTTATATGTAATAGAAAAGCTTAATGTTTTTAATGGGGTTTATCATGTCCTTAATGGTGCAATAAACTTTCAAAAGGGCGTTGGAGTAGAGGACCTTACTATTAATGATTTAATAGTAAGAGCTAAAGATCCTAACGTTAAAGAGGTTATAATCGCCACTAACGCAACCCTTGAGGGAGAGACTACTGCAAGGTATGTAAAAACACTTCTTGAGGGATGTGATTGTAAGGTTACACGTATAGCACATGGTCTTCCAGTTGGGGGAGATTTAAATTATGCAGATGAGGTAACAGTTTTAAAGGCCCTAGAGGGTAGAAGGGACTATTAATGAAGATTAATTTTTATTCCTATACTCCATCTGGAAATGTTAAGTTTGAATCAGAGGGAATACAAAATGGTAATACCCTTTCATTTATTGATAAATCCTATGAAAATACCACATTAAATATTACCATAAATGAATCAAGCGTTACTCTTAAAAGAGTAGGCGGATGCAGTATGGATATGCATTTAGAAATTGGAAGGAAATGTCCTGGACATTTTAAAGGGGCTGACTTAGAATTTGATTTTATTGCTGAAGCTAAAAAAATAGAGATTACAGGTGATAAGATAACTCTTTTTTATGAGCTTATAATAAATGGCAATTCATATGGGCTTTACAAAATATTTGTGGTAAAAAAATAAACTATTGAAATTTAAAAGAATTATGTTAGAATATATAATGTGTAAAAATGGAGGAATTTCTATGGCAAATAATATAGATTATTCACAATTATCTATGCTAGAGGCTGCTAAGGAAATCGTTAAGAATTCTGAGGGTCCTGTAGCTGTAAATGAAATTATTTCAAAGGTTTTAGAGCTTAAGAACATTGATGACAATGGAGATAAGGCTACTCAGCTTTATGTAGATATTACTACATCTGCTGATTTCGTATATATGGGTGAGAATATGTGGGATCTTAAGGATCGCCAATCACTTGAAGAGTGGGATAAGGATGCATCTGCCTTTAATAAGGAAGAAGAGATGGAGGAAGATAGCAACGAGCCAACTCTTGAGGACTTCTCTACTGAGGAAGAGGTTAAGACATCTGATGATGAGGATGACGAGGATTCAGATGAGGTTTCTGATGATCTAGATGATGAGGATGATGGAAAGAATCCTTATGCTGATGATAGTGATTATGAAGCTGATGATACAGATGAATCTGAGTTCGATACTATTCGTGATAATCCAGATGAGGACGAGTTTGATGAGGACAAGTATGGAGATATCATGGATTCTTATGAGGATTTATACGATAAGTAAAATAAAAGGAGCAAATGCTCCTTTTTTGTTATAATTATAAATGAGGTAATAATATGGATGCTTATAATAATATTTTAGAAAGAAAGTCTGTAAGAAAATATACTAATGAAAAAATAAGTAATGATGTTATAGATAAAATAATGAAGGCTGCTATGGCAGGGCCTAGCTGCCTTAATTTAAAGGATTATGCATTTATAGTAGTGGATGATAGAGAAGAATTAAAAGCTTTAGCTAATCTTATTGGAAGAACATGCAGTATGCTTAATGAGGCGTCACATGCGATAGTTGTTCTTATGGATATGACAAGAGCCTTTTCTAAAGCAAAAGATTATTCTATAATTGACGCATCTTTAGCCTGCCAAAATATAATGCTTTCAGCAAACGCACTAAATGTGGGAAGTGTAATGCTTGGTATATATCCTCAAATGGATAGAGTAGAAAAGCTTAAGGATTATTATAAGCTTAAAGAAGGCTTTGTACCTCATTCAATTATATCTTTAGGTTATAGTAATGATGAAAGAATAAAAGAAAATCATTTTGAAGAATCTAGGATACATTATAATAAATGGTAAAAAAAAAGAGCAAATGCTCTTTTTTTATTCACCTTCGTACTCACAAAGAGTTTCAACTTTATAGTTCTTTAGTAATGCTTTACCATTAAGGTCAACTAAATCAATTACAAATCCAAGTCCTGCAACACTTGCACCACTATGCTCAATTAAATGTGCAGTAGCTAATGCAGTACCACCTGTAGCTAAAAGGTCATCTATAACTAAAACCCTATCAAATGGACTAAAGGCATCCTCATGTACACAAAGTGTATTAGAACCATATTCTAAATCATAATTTTCAGTAATTACAGCTCTTGGAAGCTTTCCAGGCTTTCTAACAGGTACAAATCCTACTCCAAGCTTTGCCGCAACAGGGGCACCAAAAATAAAACCACGTGCTTCAGGTCCTGCAACAACAGTAGCTCCAACTTTTTTACCAAATTCCGCAAGCTTATCAACAGCATATTGGAATGCTTCAGGGTTTTGTAATAAGGAAGTTACATCTCTAAACATAATTCCCTTCTTTGGCCAATCTGGTATTGTTGTAATATGTTCCTTTAAATCCATAGTGATCACCTTCCATAAAATATCAACAACAAGATTTTATCACAAATATTCAAGTTATTAAATATGTAAATGAATGAAACAAGAAATAGAAGTATTGGTTTTAATACTAAAAGACAGTTTTTGTAAAAAATAATGTGAAAAATCACATAATTTCACATAATTAGGACTCTAAAAATCACACATTTTATTGTTATACTATTGGTGTCTTGAAAAAGGACCAGTGGTGATCCCTACACCACAGTAAAAAAATTTTTTCATAAACAAACTAACTCTCCCTATTTAGTACATTGAGGAAGCCCGAAAGAGCTTCCTCTTTGTATTTAAGTTAAATTTTGATATAATAATTATATGTAAAGGTGGCGATTATATGTTTAAAATTAATGTTGTAGAGGATGAAAAGAATCTAGCTGGGCTTTTAGAAACCTATTTAAAAAAGGAAGGCTATGAATGTAAAATCTTTAATACTGGTGAAGAGGCTATGGCACATAAGGCTGATGATGTTCATCTATGGGTTTTAGATATAATGCTTCCAGGTTCAATAAATGGATATGATTTAATTAAGGCAATTAGAGAGGAAAATCCAATTATGCCAGTTATTTTTACATCTGCCAGAGATCAGGACATTGATAAGATAATGGGATTAGAACTTGGTTCAGATGATTATGTTTCTAAGCCATACTCTCCAAGGGAGGTAATGCTTAGAATAAAGAATCTATTAAATAGAACATATAAAATGGATAATCAAAAAATTAGCGATATTATTAAATATGATATTTATACTATCAATAAGGATAAAAGATGTGTATATATGGGAGATGAGTTAATTAATTTAACATCTAAGGAATATGAGCTATTAATATTCCTTCTTGAAAATAAGGGAAAGGCTTTTGATAGAGATCAGCTTCTTGAAAATATTTGGGGTAGTGAATATTTTGGAAGTGATAGAGTTGTTGATGACTTAATGCGTAGATTAAGATCAAAAATGGAAAAGCTTGATGTTGAAACTATTTATGGATATGGATATAGATTAAAATAATGAAGAAGTTTTCACTTTCTACGCAGGTACTTATTTTAATGGTTATGGTTTTACTATTTACAAGTACACTCTTTGGAGTACTTATTTATAGTAAGCTTGATTCAATGGCTGATTCACAGGCATTGAAGAACCTATCTACTGTTGTAGCTACTTCAAGAGAATCATGGTCTGATTCAAGTGTTACAACAACATTTACATTATCTAGTGATACTGATATGACTATTGGTTATATTAGATTGATTCCAAATGAGGACTATAGATGGCCTGAAAATCAGCCATTAGGGTTAGTATACTTAAATGCATTTAGACCACAAAATAATGGTGATAATACACAGGAATCAGGCGAATATACACCTGGGGGAAATATTGATACTGATCCTATTAGAGGAAGTTTTATAGATAGATATGATGAATATAAATCATTAAATTACGAGACTATTGTTGGAACATCTGATGAATCAAGTGTTGAAAAAATAGTTTCTGCAGGATCACTTTCTCCAAACACACTAGGAACAGCTACAACTAGAGTTGGAGGTTATTTAATATATCTTGCATATGAGGTTTCAAGTGATGGTATTGTATTTGTGGCCTTCACAAACTCCGCATACGCTAAAACTCTAAGACGTAATTGGATGTTAGATATATCATATATATTTATTATAGTGCTATTTGTAGCCGCATTTATTATCTTTATATGGTCTAGATATTATACAACAAGACTATTTAGATTAAATACACATATTCATAATTTAAGTAACACAAATTATGAAATATCATATATTGATGATGGACGTGATGAACTTGCAGTATTGTCTAAATCAGTTGATGATATGAGATTAACAATTGCGCATAATGAGGCAGAGAAGAAGGAAATGCTTCAAAATGTATCGCACGATTTTAAAACACCAATATCTGTAATTGTTGGATATGCTGAAGCTATTAAGGATGGTGTTGAGGGTGTTGAAAAGGCAGATATTATTATTGAGCAGGCAGACATATTAAAGAATAAGGTTTATAAGCTATTACAATATAATAAGCTTGAGTATTTATCTAAGGATAAGGAATTTGAGCCAGTTCAGATGAAATCGGTTATTGAGCATGTATTACATAATTATAAAAACCTTGATGGTATAGTGGTAAAGTCTTCGTTAGATGATACAGTATTCTTAGGATATGAGGAAAACTTATATACTGTTGTTGATAATATTATGGAAAATGCTAAGAGATATGCCAAATCATTAATTAGAGTAGAACTAAAAAAAGGAGTTTTAAGCTTTTATAATGATGGTGAGCCAATTGATGAGAAGTTCCTTAATTCAGCATTTAAAGCCTATGAAATGGGATCAAAGGGACAATTTGGACTTGGTATGTCAATTGTTAAGAAAACACTTGATTTCTTCCAATATGATTTAACTGTTTCTAATGAAAATCCAGGTGTAATGTTTACAATTAAGAAGAAGGATATCATTAATCCTAATAAATTATAGGTTGACTTTGTATGATAAAAATATTATAATTCAAATCGTAAATCGATGAGAGGAAGGATTCTTATAGAGTTTCCTTATAAGAGAGTAGGCATTTGGTGAAAGCCTATAGGATATATAAGAAATCTAACAGCCTCAAGAGATGGAAGAAGATTAGTAGAACCATACGTATTCCTGCGTTAAAGGATTTGAGTGCTAGATTTTTCTAGAACTAGGGTGGTACCACGATATTAATGCGTCCTTAGATTTTAAGGACGCTTTTTTTATTTATTATAGGGAGGTAAATAAAAAATGAAAAAGCTTATGATCCCATTGACAATATCTACATATTGTATAGCTTTATTTTTAATACTTGCGGGGGCTTTAGATGAGCGTTGGCCAGTGTATTTATGGTTAGCATCTATAGCAGTAAGCTTTGTATTAAGTATAGCTAATGTATTTAATGCGGCAGCTTTTAAGCATAATGAAGAAAATATTTATAGAGATTCGTTAATATTTAAAATATTATTAATCCCATTCTTTATAGCAAATTTCATTCTTGGAATACTCGTTGCGGTAACATCAATATTTTCAATATTTACATTATTCTTCTTTGCATCAATACCATTAGCTATAATAGCATTATTAATGATGGTATTTGCATATTGGCTTATGCTATCAACATCGTCTTATTCAATAGTTTTAAGATTAAAAAATATAACTATAGGAAAGACACCTATAAAGGATTTAATAATTATAGTGCTTCATTTCATATTTGTCTTAGATGTGATTGCGGCAATTATATTATATAGAGATTATAAAAAAGGAGTTTTATATTATGAAGAGAGATAAAATCAAACAGTTATTTGAAAAAAAGGAAGCTAAAAAGGCTACAGTTTATGGTTGGGTTAGAACTAATAGAGCTCAATCTCAATTTGGATTTTTAAATGTTAATGATGGATCAACTATATTAAACCTTCAGGTTGTATATGACCCAGAGCATATTAAAAACTTTGATGAGGTATCAAAGTTTAGAGTTGGTATGTCTGTTATGGTAGAAGGAAATATTATCCTTACTCCAGATGCTAAGCAGCCTCTTGAAATGCATGCGACTAATGTTGTTATGCTAGGAGATTGTCCAGAAAACTATCCTATACAGCCAAAAAGACATACTCCAGAATTCTTACGTGAATATGCACATTTAAGAGCAAGAACTAATAAGTTTAATGCTGTATTTAGAATAAGAAGTGTTGCGGCTATGGCAGTACATTCATATTTCCAGTCAAATGGATACCTATATGTACATACACCACTTATCACATGCGCTGACTGTGAGGGAAGTGATCAAATGTTTAAGGTTACAACATTTGATATGAATAATCTTCCATATGGTGATGATAAGTTAGTTGATTTCTCTAAGGATTTATTTGGAAAGCAAGCCTTCATCACTGGATCAGGACAGCTTCAAGGAGAAACATTCGCAATGGCATTCTCTGATATTTATACATTTGGTCCTACATTTAGAACAGAGAATTCAAATACTAAGACTCATGCAAATGAGTTCTGGATGATTGAACCAGAAATGGCCTTCTGTGATCTAAATGGATTAATGGATATTGAAGAGGAAATGCTTAAGTATGTAGTAAAATATGTACTAAAGGAATGTAAGGATGAAATTGATTTCTGTGATCAATTTATTGAAAAGGGATTAAGAAAGAGACTTGAGGATTTAACAACTTCAAGCTTCGTAAGAATTACACACCATGATTGTATTGACCTTCTTAAGAAGGCAAATGTAAAATGGGAATTTGAGCCATCATATGATGATGATATCGCAAAGGAGCATGAGCGTTATATTACTGAGCATTTCAATGGACCAGTATTTATTACAAACTGGCCTAAGGATATCAAGGCTTGGTATATGAAGGTTAACCCTGATAATAAGACAGTTGCGGCTGTAGATTTAGTTGTACCTGGATCAGGAGAGCTTATGGGAGGATCTCAAAGAGAAGAGAACCTAGATACATTATTAAAGAGAATGGAGGAGCTACATGTTGATAAGGAGCCAATTGATTGGTACCTTGATACACGTAGATATGGAGGAAATATCCATTCAGGATTTGGTATGGGATTTGAAAGACTTGTTATGTATTTAACAGGTGTAGATAATATCCGTGATGTAATACCTTACCCACGTACTCCTAAGAACTGTGAATACTAGGATTTAAATGACAGGCTTGGCTTGTCATTTTCTTTTAATCTAATAATATGATATAATATGTAAAATAATAGGAGTGGATAACATGAAAATTATCAAGGAAATTATAAAGAAAATTAAGGAATATGATACAATAATTATCCATGGGCATGAGCATCCAGATGGAGATTGTCTTGGTTCTCAGCTTGGATTAAAGGATATAATAAAAGCCACTTGGCCAAATAAGCAGGTATTTGCGGTTGGAGAAAGTAGTGATTATTTATCATTTATGGGTGAGCTTGATACAATAGATGATGAAACATTTAAGGGGGCATTATCAATCATTGTTGACCTCGCAAATTCTGAAAGAGCATCTGATAAAAGATTTAATTTATCAGATTTTAGAATAAGAATTGATCATCATATAAAGGTAGAAGAGTTCGCAAATATTGAATATATTGATGATAAATGCTCATCATGTGCTGAGCTTATTGCCAATATGGCATTTGATAATAAGCTTAAGATGACACTTGATGGAGCATATGCTCTATACACTGGTATTGTGACAGATACAGGAAGATTTAAGTATAATTCAATTACAAAGCGTACATTTGATACTGCTGGAAGATTACTTGATATGGGAATAATTCCACAGGATATAGATAATAATCTTGCGGCTGATACAAAGGAATCATTAAACCTTAAAGGTTATGTATTATCTAATTTTGAAATGGTAGACGGTAAGTTTGCCTATATTAAGCTAACTCGTGATATAATTGAACGCTTTGGTGTTACAGACGAAGAAGCCGCAAATAATGTTAATATGCTATCTACAATTAAAGGTGTACTTACATGGGCTTTATTTATTGAGTATGAGGATCATAAGCTAAAAATAAGAATAAGAAGTAAGGGACCAAGGATTAATGATCTAGCTGCTAAGTACAATGGTGGTGGTCATGCAATGGCTTCAGGAGCAAAAATGGAATCTTGGGATGATGTAGAACCATTCGTAAAAGATATGATGGATGTTATAAATAATTACACTAAATAGCAAATAAGGCCACATTTTTTTGTGGCCTTAAAAAAAGTGCTTGATTAAATTTAATTTTATAGTATAATTAAAAAGGTATCGATATAGGACTATAGCCAAGCGGTAAGGCAAGGGACTTTGACTCCCTCACGCGCTGGTTCGAATCCAGCTAGTCCTGCCAGCTTAATATTAACTGATTTGTATATATGCAAATTATGTTAGCATAAATGTTACATAAAAAGTAGCGAAAGATAGAGACCTAGCAATAGTTCTTTTTTCTTTCTTGAATATTCACATTTATAAAAAAGAAAGAAGACCTAAAAGATCTTCTAATAATCAGCATTGCAATTATCCATAATACGTGCAAGTATATGTGCCATCTCTAAGCTTGTCTCCTTCATACCAGATGTAATCCACTGTATAATGATTTTAAATACCCCAGCTGTTCTAAACGGCTTATAATATTTACCAAGGGCTTTTTCATCTTCCTTTCTAACAGGATATATATCATAGAATAAATCATATATTTGATTATCAAGACCAGCCTTATGTGTTAATAGCATCATATCACTTGATTCCTTAAGTAAATCAAATAAAAGCTTTGTTTTATTAATGAATGTATAATCCTTACTATTATCCACAAGCATTTGATATTTTACTAATCCTTTTTTAAACTCCTTTAGTAAAATATCAACCTTTGATGTATATGATCTATAAAAGGTAGAACGGTTATACCCAGCCTTAAGGCATATTTCTTGTATTTGTATATCCTCAAACTCTTTAGTTTTTGAAAGCTCAACTAAAGCGTTTAAAAAGCATATTCCTGAAAATTCTTTATTTCTCATGAAACAAACCTCCTAATATGTCGCGTTTAGATTTTTTAATATATTATTTATCAAAAAAATATGATACTATCTAAACGCAACGCGTGTTGCATTTATATTATATTATATTTTTAGATAAAAAGGTGTTTTAAATGAAAAAAATTAAATTAATTCTAGATTCCTGTGCAAGCCTTCCAAAGGATTTAAAGGAGGAATATGATATAGAGGTTGTACCTGCATCATTTTCTATTAATGATGAGGTAATAGATCCAGTACATACTACACTTACTGTAGATATGTTTTTTGACAAGCTTACAAATAAGGTGGATATGAAAACATCAGGAGTTAGCCCTAATACATATTATGATTGCTTTCTAAGTTATATCAAACAAGGATATGATATTTTATATATAGCATTATCAAGTGGGCTTTCATGTGGCTATAGCAATTCTCTTTTAGCTAAGGATATGCTATTAGAAGAATATCCTGATGCCAAAATAGAGTGTATTGATTCGTTAACTGGTAGTATGGCAATATTCTTTACAGCAAAGGAAGCACAAAGGCTTATTGATTTGAATATGGATATAAAAGAGATAAGAGAAAGGTTAGATAAGAATGCATTAAATATAGAGGCTATGTTTACAATAGGCTCTATGTATCACTTATATAAGGGTGGAAGATTAAAGCTTACAACAGCCGCAGTAGGTTCTCTTTTAAGAATAAAGCCTTTAGTTGCGGCTAATAAAGAAGGAAAGCTTATAAGCTGTGGAGCTCATATTGGAAAGAAGAGGGCATTATCTGCAATGGCAGATAGATTAATTGAAAATATAGCAGATGATACTGTTTATATTGGATATACTAATAACATAGAGGAAGCTATAATGTTTGAGAATAAACTATTAGAGCTTAATAATAATCTTAAGATATATAAGTATTTAATTGACTTTACAATGATGTGTCATTGTGGTCCTGAGACTATAGCTTTATTTTATAAGAAGAAAAATCCATTAGATTAAATAATGCGAGGCTATAGAATATGCCACCCTGTTGGGTGGCTTTTTCCTTGTCAATTAGCTTAATAATGCTATAATCATTTTGAGAGGTTTTAATATGGCAGTTAATTTAAAGAATGATTATAATACTATAGCAGATAAGAAAATACTTGAGGCTTTAATAAAGCATAATAATGAAAAAAATATTGGGTATGGAGAGGATATACATTCTAAAGAATTAAATGAAATGGTTAATTCTATTTTAGATAAGAATGTAGATACCTATGTTTTAGCAGGTGGTACAATTACAAATGTAATTGGTTTAAATCAAATGCTTAAGTCACCTTATGAGGCTGTAATGGCAGTTAAGAGTGCACATATAAATGTTCATGAGACAGGAGCTATAGAAGCAACAGGGCATAAGGTTATATATCTAGAGAATATTTCTGGTAAAGTAGATATTAATAAAATAGAGGATACATATAAAAAGTATACTGATAATCATATGGTATTACCAAAGGCTTTATATATATCTAATGCGACTGAGCTTGGTGAAACATATACATTAGATGAGCTTAAGGAAATATATAATATTACAAGAAAGCTTAATATCTATTTATTTATAGATGGGGCACGTCTTCCTGAGGCATTAGTATCAGGGGGATATTCATTAAAGGATATTTCTAATTATTGTGATATGTTCTATCTTGGTGGTACAAAGCTTGGTCTTCCATTTGGTGAAATGCTAATAATTGTAAATGATAGCCTTAAGAATAATTTTAAATATATGCTTAAAAATAGACTTGGTCTTTTTGCAAAGGGATTTGTAGGAGCTATTATGTTTAAGGAATATTTAAAGGATGATTATTATCTTTCTTTAGCTAAGCAGGAGAAGGATATGGCAGATATGCTTAGAGAGGCATTAGGTAAATATATCATTTATAAAAATGAAACTAATCAAGTGTTCCTAAAGGTAAAAACAAACCTTATTAATGAATTAAATAAGTATATATTATTTGAGGTATGGGAAGATTTAGGTGAAATGTCAGTTATTCGTTTAGTTACATCATACGCAACTACAAAGGATGAAATTTATGAAGCTATAAAGGCTTTTAAAGAGGTAGGAATGTAGTTTTATAATGCTCTTTAATATGATATAATAGTTATATAATATTGAAGGGAAATGATATAATATGTTTCTATTAGCACAAAGTGTAAAGATTGGAATAGTAGTAGGAGTAATAGGATTTTTAGCTTTACTTGCGATTTTATTATTCTTATATTTCTATGATGGACATCACAGAAGGCATTTATAAAATTAGAATGTAGAAATACATTCTTTTTTTAGTCGTTTTACTTTAAAAAAAGAAATAAATATTATATATTATTAGTTGTGAGGTAATTATATGAAGCAAAAAAAGGATAAATTATGCTGGTGTGGAAGTGGAGAACCATATAAAAAATGCCATTGGCTTTTTGATCAAAGGTTAGAGGCATATCGTAAGGATGGATATGTAATTCCAACACACAAGATGATAAAGAATCAAAAGGATATAGATGGTATTAAGGCTGCGGCTGTAATTAATAATGGACTGCTAGAGCTTGTAGAAAATAATATTAAGGCAGGAATGTCAACTGAAGAAATAGATGATATGTGCGCTAAGTATTTAGAGGAGCATGATGCTCATTCTGCAGATTTTCATTATGAAGGATATCCTAAAAGAATATGTACAGCAGTTAATGATGTAATATGTCATGGTATTCCTCGTAAGGATGTAATTTTGAAGGATGGAGATATCATTAATGTTGATGTTACAACAGAATATAAGGGATATTATGCGGATGCCTCTCGTATGTTTATGATTGGAGAGGTTAGTGAGAATGCTCGTAAGCTTGTTGAGGTTACAAAGGAATGTCTTGAGGAGGCTATAAAGATTATAGTTCCATGGGAGACTAGAGTTTCTGATTTTGGTAAGGTTATTGAGCAAATTGCTCATAAGAATGGATTTAGTGTTGTAGAGGAATATTGTGGTCATGGTGTTGGATTTAAGATGCATGAGGACCCATATATTCTACATTATGATGAGCATGTTGATCGTGAGCTTATTGTTCCAGGTATGGTATTTACAATTGAGCCTATGATTAATGAAGGAAAGAAGGGTATAAGATTTAAACCAGGTGATACATGGACATCTTATACAGTTGATGGTAAGCTTTCAGCACAGTGGGAGCACACTATAGTTATTAATTATGATGAAAGCGTTGAGGTAGTATCAGCATAGGAGATAGATTAATTTCTATCTCTTTTTTTAGTAATTTTTAAAAAATCTCGCTATATATTTAGTGAGGTGATAAAAAATGAAGAAAAGAATCTTTTTAATAGTTTTAATAATATTATTCATTCTTGGAATTGGAAAGGAGTTATTTGCTCAAGGTAGTATATCAAACTATAGTGTAGTTGTTTATGATTATTATAAGAATAAAAACTATTTTTATAGTGGATATGTATTATATCAAGTATATGACATTGAAGGCTATAGCTTTATTAATGCTAGCGGAGAAATATCAAGAAATAATATAGAGCTTATTTTTTCAAGTGATTATATAGACCCTAACGATGATAGGTTTTATAATCCATATAACCAGCCATTAAATGATTATGATGAGCTTTATATAAGTGATAGCTTTAATATTACCTATACTAATAATAGTGGCTATAAGTATATGTATTTAATGGAATATGTTGATATTGAGCTTGATGATGAAAGAATTGGCTCTGAGCATATTAATTTATCATTTAGTATAAAGGATTTTAATATTGATTATATTAAAGAACCTTTTATTGTAAATTATGAGGAACAAATTACTTCATATGGTAATCTTATAGATGTGTATGATATGACAAGGTTTGATATAAAATCAATTAATAAATATTTTATTGAGGTTATAGATGATGAATATACAAGCTCATATTTAGAGCCAGGATCATATAAGGTTTTATATAGGATTTATGATACTGCTCTCAATGAAAAATATCTTACCCTTACTATAAGGGTAGAATATGACGAAAGTCTTTCTCCTATATTTATAGATAATGGCATTCCAGATAATATTGATATTACATCTAATACGCCACTTGAGACTATCAAATCATATATTAAGGCTTATGATAAAAATGATGGTAATATAAGTGATAATATCGTATTTAAGACTAATTATGATGAAGAAAGCTTAAATATAGGTAGTTATTATATTGAATGCTATGTCATAAATAGCAATGGCTATGGAAGCTATTATAAAAAGGATTTTTTAGTAAGTGATTTAAGCGCACCATCTATATCAAAAACATCAATTACTCAAAGCTATAAGGCGAAGCTTAGTATAGATGATATAATAGCTATAATAACTCCTATAGATTATTCAGCATATACATATGAGGTTATATATGATGGATATTCAAAAAGCTATTCCTCAATAGGTGAATATTATATAAACATAAAGCTTATAGATGCGTATTCTAATGAAAATACCTATAAGATAATTATTAAGGTTATAGATGATATAAATCCAGTAGTACTTATACAAGAAATAAATACTACAACATCATCTGTTTTATCAGATGAAGAAATAATAAGCTCTATGATAATATCTGATAAAACAAAATGCACAGTATCTCTTAATAGAGAAGATTATGATAATAATTATAATCTTGTAGGAAGCTATACGGTATATGCGACTGTTACAGACACAAGTGGCAATAGTACAACAAATGCCATTTCAATTAATGTAATAGCAGATACATATATTAAATATTACAATAATACAATTCAAATATATAATGATCATTCATTAACAGAGGAGGAGCTTATAGTTTTCCTTCGTTCAATTACGGATTATACATATGACGAATCTTCTGTGTCTACAATAGAATCAAATTATTTTAAAAGCCCATATGTAGTTGGGATATATGATGTTAATTTGATTACTACTGATAGTAGTGGACATGAATATTATGAAAATTATAAGATTAGTGTAGAGGAATATTTAAAAACAGAACAAGAATCAAATGGTATTAAGGAGAAGATAGATAGCTTTTTTAAAAGCTTAATTGAAGCTATTTTAAAGCTTTTGTTGTTCATATTTAATTTCCTATTCTAGATATAGCTTTTGCTATATCTTTTTTCTTGGTTATGATATAATCATAATATATTTGGAGGATAATTCTATGTACGATGATATTTGCGCAATCGCAACTCCATATGGGGTAGGAGCTATAAGCGTTATAAGATGCAGTGGAGAAAACTCAATAGAATTAGTTAATAAGATATTTAAGGGCAAGGATTTAACTAAATGTAAGGCTAATACTATCAATTATGGCTATATAATGGATAATGATAGCATTATTGATGAGGTTATGGTCTCTATTTTTAAAGCTCCTCATAGCTTTACTGCTGAGGATTCATGTGAGATATCATGTCATGGAGGAGTTTATAATACTAATAGAGTATTAGAGACTCTATTATCAATAGGATTTAGAATGGCTGAGCCTGGTGAATTTAGTAAAAGAGCGTTCTTAAATGGAAGAATAGATTTAACTGAAGCTGAGGCTATTATGGATATTATTTCATCTTCTAATGAGGTAGCCTTAAAAAGCGCATTATCTTCACTTAGAAGTGGAACAAGAAAGCTTGTAAATTCCTTAAGGGAGGAAATATTTACTATTATTGGGCAAATAGAGGTTAATATTGATTATCCTGAATATTATGATATTGAGGTTATGACTAATGAAATAATATTACCACCATTAAAAAATATTATCTCTAGGCTTAAGGATATAATCAGGCATTCATATATTTCAAAGATGGTAATTCATGGAATTAAAACAGCTATAGTAGGACGTCCTAATGTAGGAAAGAGTAGTGTGTTAAATATGCTGCTTGATGAGGATAAGGCTATAGTCACTGATATTGAGGGTACAACAAGAGATTTAGTTGAAGGAAAGCTAAGCCTTGGTAATGTCACTCTTGATTTAATTGATACAGCAGGTATAAGAGATCATTCAACAGATCTTGTTGAGCAAATTGGTATAAATAAGAGTAAAAAGCTAATAGATGAGGCAGAGCTAATTCTATTAGTATTAGATTCTTCAATGGCTTTAACTGATACAGATAAGCTTTTATTAGATTTAACTAAGGATAAGAGAAGAATTATTATTGCTAATAAGGCAGATAAGAATAGTGTAATAGAGCTTGATGATGCAATTTATATATCAGCTAAAACTCATGATGGATTATTTGAATTAGAAAATAGAATTATTGATATTTGTAGCTTTAATGAATTTAATGTAGCAGATCAAAATTATACATCTAATGTAAGACATATTACATTGCTTAAAAAGGCAATGGAATCATTAGAGAAGGCAATGGAATCATGTAAGCTACAAATGAGTGTAGATATGGTTGAAATAGATATGAAGGAAGCTTGGAACACTCTTGGAGAAATTACAGGTGATACTGATCCTTCAGAACTTTTAGATAAGATGTTTAAGAAGTTTTGTTTAGGTAAATAAAAAAAATAAATTTTTGTGTTATTTTTTCCTTTATTAGAAATCAATTTTAATTATAATGTTATATGTATAGAGGTCAATAATAACATTTCTCTCCCACAACTAACTATTTTTGATCCTCGTACGCATGCACATTTTTTTAATTTTCTCGTGCATTATTGATTAAGCTAACTTTAAGCGTATAAATTATAATTAAATTTCTTCCCTCAATCATTATTTAATTATAGTTTGCTTTAGAAGTTAGTTTTTTTCTTTTTAAGGAGGTATGTTGATGTTATTTAGTGCACTATCAGATTTAAAGTTTACTTGTAATGCTGTATTACCAATTATTTTACTAATTGTAGTCGGATATTTCTTGAAGAGAATAAAGCTTCTTCCTGATAATTTTTGGAAGATGGCAAATAGGCTATGCTTTAGAGTAGCATTACCTGTTATGCTTTTCTTTAATATTTATAATGTATCATCTATAAAGAATATTGCAGAGCAATGGGAAATAGTATTATATGCAGTGATTATAATATTAATTGTTTTTGGTATAGGTCTTCTTGGAGTAATTCTTTTCTGTAAGGATTCAAGACAAAAGGGAGTAATACTTCAATGTGTATTTAGATCTAATTTTGCAATTATAGGTGTATCACTTGCAGAATCATTAGCTAATGGTTCTACAGAGCCAGTAGCTTTAGCTGCAGTAATAAGTGCAATATCAATACCTTTATTTAATGTGCTTGCGATACTATCACTTTCAATATTTATTAAAAATGAAGATGGATCTAGTGTAAGTGTTAAGGATATATTAAAAAAGATTGTAACAAATCCACTTATTATAGGAGTATTTAGTGGAATTGTAGTTCTTGCGATAAGACAGCTAATACCTTCATCAACAGAGGTAGTATATAGCCTTAGTGATGCAAGTGACCCTACATCTGTGGTTGAATCAACAAAGACAGTTTATAAGTTTACTATTAAGGATAATCTTCCTTTCGTATATACTACATTGCAATGGATTAAAAACATCGCATCTCCATTAGCTTTAATAGCTCTTGGTGGAGATTTTGTATTCAGTGCAGTTTCAAGATTAAAGTGGCAAATTATCGTAGGAGTTTTAGCTCGTACAATTATGGTACCATTAATTGGTTTAATACCACTTTACTTTATTAATAAGCAAACTGGATGGTTTGGAGATAATATTATAATATATCCAGCATTAATAGCACTATTTGGTACACCAGTTGCTGTATCAAGTGCACCTATGGCAGCTGAAATGGGTAATGATGATGAGCTAGCAGGACAGCTTGTTGTATGGACATCTATTATATCAGCATTTACATTATTTATTATTGTGCTTATTTGTAGGAGTGTTGGAATATTTTAAAATACAGGAGGTTGAAAAACCTCCTGTTTTAACAAAAAATATACAAATGGCTATTTACTTTTCTAAATGTAAGCGCTATACTTAAGTTGGTGGGAGAAGTTAGGAGAAAAGATGAAAAGATTTATAGGGATTTTTTTAATTTTATTTACAGGACTTATCTCCTTTTTTCTATCAACAAAAGTAGAAGCTAAAGATATTTATGATCCTGCTGTGTATGAAAATAGTGATCTGATATATTTAAATGGAGATATAAATCAAAAATATTTAAATGAATACAAAAGACAATATAGTATAGATGATTATGAGAATGAACTAATTGGCTCTCAAATGATGTTTGACATTAATACACAGGAGCTAAATATATATGGTGATGACCCGATAGTAAATATAATTCCAAGGGATTATTTTATAAATGAAGGTATTCATAGCGCAAATGGTGATGAATATTTTTATTATATTAAGACAGAGTTAGAATATGTATATTGTAGAGGATTTACAAAAAAGGTACCACATAGTTTGGTATTGCTAGTAAATTATGAAGCAAATTTAAGTGATAATACATCATATGATACAATCATAAACAATTGTATAACAGAGAGGATGGAAGTTATACAATATGATTATTATACAATAAATTTAAACTATAAATTTGAAGGCGATTATTACTTACCAGCAAATTATGCAATGCATAAAGCAAATATATCTGTTGAAGATGATATTGTAATAATTCCTGATGGCATAGTTACTATAAAAGATAAATTAGAATTCTCTCAAATGAGTTATTATGTATTAAATAATTTGTGGTGTTCTAATACAATAATAAATAGTTATGATACAAACCAAAATAACGGAATGTATTTTATAAGTGCGTATTCATTGTATGACGCAATAGAAATAGAGACAAATAGAATATATGATAGAAGTGAGGCTATGCCTAATTTTATTAATGCTGCCAAAAATGTTATGCCTTTAATAAAAGCTATAACTAAAACTGCAGGTGGGAAATTAACTATAGCTTCTAGTATATATTCAATAGTTGGCTATACAGCAGAAGGCTTTATGGATTTATATTGTGATGAAACATATAAAAGAGCAGTACCTATTAATAATATAAGCGAAATGAACAAGATAGATTTGTTAAACACAACTAAAAAAGAACAAATAGATAATTATGGTCATTTAGCTAAAACATTAATATATAAGCCTAATGTTTATCTAGCAAGACAAAATTATATCGAATATAGATTTAGGTATTCATGTGATAGTAGTGATAGAATAGATTCAACAATAGAAAACACGATATCATTTGATATTTATAATTGTATAAGCTTTGATCAATATGAGCCATTAATGAAATGTAATAGAACTAGAGAATATAAGATTACATCAAATAATAAAATAGGATTAAAAATAGGAGAAATTGTAAGAGGCTTTAATTATAAAAAAACTACACAATTATATAGCTTTACTCCAAATAATACTCAAAAATATAATATAAATGTAACTAATAATCAAAGTTTTGTTGTGAAAGATTCTAATAATGAAGTTGTTGATTATAAGAATGGACCTTTAAAAAAGAATTATAGTTATACAATAGAAGTAGAAAATAAAAATGATAGCTATGAATATAAAGAATATGAGATATCTATAAATTATTCATCATTTGAAAATAATGTAACATCATATGATAGGATTAATCTTTATTTGTTTACCCCAAATATAAGCGGAGTATATTATTTTGATAGTAATAATGATAGTATAGATGATGTATTAGTTTACTACAAAAATAAATATATAAGCATAAAAGAGCCATTATATTATTCATGTGAAGAATCATATAAGATATTATTTCAAAGAACAGATAGTAATGAGATAGTTTTAGAAGGTAGAATGGTAGATATAAATAGTAGTGAATCAAAATATAAAAGATATGAGATAACATCTTCAAATTATTATGAGGTAAGTGGTGGAGATTATTATGTGTTGCATGATAATCTAATAAGAAATAATGAGCATAATGAATATCTATTTAATAATGATATTGTATATTCGCTTGATGAATTGGTATTTACCGAGGCAGAAGTAATATATACTATCAAAGTAAATGATAAGTATGTAGTTGAGAATCAAGGAATATTAGATGAATTATATGTAGGGGATACAATCAATAAGATAGAACTATATAAGAAATTAAGTACTGAAGCTGGCTTAGGTGAAGTAGTAGATTCTTATTGGAAAATTGATAATAAAGAAGAAACATCTTATCTAATAGTAGAAACAAAGATGATCATAGTATATGATGTTTTAAATTCTAGGGAATCTATTGATTTTACGATTAAACCAAAACCATTAGATATGTCAGTAGAAACAACAATTATTGATAATAAAGTTTGTCATAAACTTATTGTAAAACGAAATAATAGTGAATTAGACAAAGATACAGATATATTTAAAGTAGAAGTTTTGAATAATAAAGAAGATGAGTATATAAGATATGATGATTGTTCTTCAGGTTTCACTTTTGAAATAAATAATTATGGCAATTGCGATGGAATACAAATATTAATTAATGGTGTAATTGTAAAAATCATCACTATTGATGAATTCGGTAAGCTAACATTCAAAGATTATAATGATTTAACAATTATGTGGGATTATTATTTCAATTCGATTACTAAGACAAGCCAAGCTACAGGCTTTTATTATGAAATAAATAATGAATTGCAATTCTTAGCTATAATAAGAAAAGTAAAAATAGATAGTTGCATATATTATGATGATGGAATTAATGATGATGAATCATATTTTTATGGGGATGCATTTACTTATAATATAAAGATAAAGAATAATTTAAATTTTGAGCTGTTTAAAAATGTAAATATTCCAGAAATGTATCTTAATGGGTCTATAAATGCGGCTTCAGGTGATTCTAACGTCTCTATTAATAATTTAAACATTGATAATAATAGAAAATATTTGTTCATTGAAAACTATAGGTATATAGGAAACATAGATTTTATTAATTGTAGCTTTGATAAATTGTTTAAGGATGGAAGCTATTATGGGACAGTAGAAAATGTTAATATATATAGGAGAGTCAATGCATATGAAGAAAATAATTAGAGTAATGACATTTATAATAATAGGATTTGTTTCAGTATTTACTCTTGTATCATGTAATGATAAAAAGGATAAAGATGAAGTAATATTAAATTATTTAAATGAATATACAGAACAAAAAGCGGTATATAGTAATTGTGATATAGTACTTGAAAAGCCAACATATTCATATTATGGAGATGTAGTATTAACTATGGAATGTGAAGGTGAAGTCACAACATTATTTGATAGTAGCTCATATGGATATTGTATAGATTTTAAAGAAGATTTAGAGCTTTGTTCTCTTGATAGTAAGGAATATACATTAACATTTACAATAGGTGATACATTTAAGACATACAATAGAAGAGGAAAGGTATGTGGGTTAGTGAATAAGGATTTAGTAGTAAATCTTAAAATGCACTACGCATATATTTTAATGAATGAAGTAATTGATGATATAGATTTTTTAAAATCAAGAAAAGAATATCGAGAAGGCTTTGATGGAATAAAGGAAAAAACAGATACTACATCATTAATGTTTATTAGTATTAATAGTGTAGGAGAATATAATTTAAATAAAATTGAGTTTACTAAGGATAGTGAATATTTAGGAATAGAAAGAATTAATGTAGGGGATAAAGTTAGTGGAACACTTTCTTCACATGAAATGAAAAAATATTATATAAGCCTTGATTCATCAGGTGATTATGATGTTAATTTAAGTGAAGGAGTAGAATATAATATTTATGATTATGATTATAATGCAGTAGATATTAAGGATATAAAATGCGGAGGATATTATATTGATATAACAAATAATGAATCAAGTGATTTAGAATATACATTCTCTATAAACTATGGACAATTTAAAAATGGAGTTAAGGTGTATGGGAATGATGATGTGGCATATTATTTATTTACTCCAAAAACAAGTGGCGTATATTATATTGATTATGAGAATAATTTAATAACTGATCTATATATGAAATATAATGGTAAATATTATAGTGTCAGAGAACCATTTTATTATTCATCTAGTGAAGTATATAAAATAATAATAAAAAAACCATTTCATAATGAAACAACAATAAATTATACCCTTGTAGACATGGATAGCAGTGAATCAAAATATAAAAGATATGAGATAACATCTACAAATTCTTATGATATAAGTGGTGAAGATTATTATGTATTACATGATAATATAATAAGAAAAAATATGGAGGATGAATATCTATTTAATAAAGATATTGTATATTCACTAACTGAATTAACATTTGATGAAGCAGAATACAAATATACAATTAAGGTAAATGATTTATATATTGTTGATAATCGTGGAACATTAACAGAGCTTAATGTAGGAGATACAATCTATAAGGTTGAATTATATAAGAAATTAAGTAGTGAAGATGGCTTAGGTGAAATAGTAGATTCTTATTGGAGAGTTGATAATAAAGAAGAAACATCTTATCAAATAGGAGAAACAAAGATGATCATAGTATATGATGCTTTAAATTCTAGGGAATCTATTGATTTTACGATTAAACCAAAACCATTAGATATGT
>AUXO014240243.1_pt1 | contig 25084 bp, 11 predicted proteins | sample 768731 | NCBI WGS metagenome assembly AUXO01 (sample SAMN02715735, study PRJNA202380) | gut metagenome | biome: sheep rumen | host: Ovis aries | place: New Zealand: Palmerston North | reverse complement strand
GTATAGGATGCTAATGTTGCGGTGTACTCTTCTCCATAATTGCTCGCCAGAAACTCAAAAAACTCTGTGCGTGTCAGAAACATTCTGCTTACATATCCCATGATCCAAAGGGAAAAAACCCCGTTACCAAGTAAAGTGCATTTCCAGCTCTTATATTTTCCTATCCAAAGGACAAGATCACCAAGCAGTCCGAACACAACACCGAAAATCAAGACCAGAACACCCGCGCCGATCAGGAGATTCAGCAAACCAAGAATAATGCCCGTCAATGTAACCATGCCAAATTTCTTGATTTTTGCCAGGTAGAGCATGAACGGAATACCGCACAGTATCGGGCAAATCAAACCGAGCAGCGGGATAAAGATGGGGATATAGCCAAGCATCATTCCCGCAAAAAAGATGACGAAATAAATTGCCGTAAAAATACCGACGTTGATGAGGTCTTTTGCCTGTAATTTCTTACTTGTCGTTTCCATAAAAGATGCACCTCCGAAATATAGTTAGAGTCAGCTAACTCGCTGTCTAAAATAATAGGCGAATGCTTTATTCGCCTACTCATAATTTATCACACCCCAAATGGTTGTCGCCACTCTGAAAAGTTTGAAAAAACTCCAATTGGACTATTTTATAGCATATAGCGCTATTTCTTCAGCATGAATTAATGTTGTATCAAAAATTGGTACTTTCATCTTTTCTTGTTTTATTAATAATCCTATTTCTGTGCATCCTAAAATTACAGCATCAGCTTTACTTGGACAAAATCTATAAATTATATTAGAATAAATATTTAGTGATTCTTTCTTTATTATCCCCTTGCATAATTCTTTAAATATGATATCATTAATAACCTTCCTTTCATCTAAACCTGGTATAATAATATCTATTCCATTTTCTCTAAATATTTTTTTATTAAAATCTTCCTCCATAGTAAATCTAGTCCCTAGTAGTAACGCTGATTTTATATTATTTTGTTTCACTCTTTTCGATGTAACATCTACTATATGTAGAATATCTATGTCCGTTTTTTCTCTAATAGCCGGAATGCATTTATGCATCGTATTAGAACAAATAGCAATAAAGTCAACATCTTCTCTTACTAAACCTAGTGCTGCTTTTGTCAACAAATAATTAGAAGTCTCCCAATTTCCTTTTGAAATTGTAGCTTCTATTTCTTGAAAATTAATACTATGTAAAATACAATTTGCAGAGTATAGTGCACCTTTTTTTTTATTAATAGTTTCATTTATTATTTTATAATACGGCATTGTACTTTCCCAGCTCATGCCTCCTATTAAACCTATTTTTTTCATATATCTCCCTTAATCTTTCTTGATTATTGAAGCCGCACCCTAATTCGAAATAAATATTCTATCTTTACGGACAAATCGCAAAACACCTGACAGGAAATCCCGTTCCTCCTATTTGTTTTGCAAACATGCACTCAATTATTCCTCCTGACTCAGGAACTTGATCCAAATTTGCAAGCATTTCAATTTGATATTTATCATTTTTTAAAACGAGGCATTCTGCTCTAAATGGAGATTGTTCCTTATTTGCTGGTGGATCTGTATCAAATGTCTCGTGTCCAATGCTGCCTATTTTCCTTTGATTAAGCAAAAATTCAATTGCCTCTATACTCCAGCCTGGATAATGTGCTTGTCCATTGCTATCACAATTTTCAAATGCCTTTTGGTTGGGCCATCTTTTATACCAATCTGTACGCATTGCAACAAAGGCTCCCTCTGGAATGATTCCGTATTTATCCTCATAATTCATAATATCCTGAATATTCAAGGCATAATCCGAATCGTTTTCAACTTTTTCCACGCAATTAATTACACATAAGGGAAGAATACATTCCTTTAAATCTATATCCTCTAGCGTTCTTCCGACTATGTCTGCATGAGCGGGAACATCTATGTGTGTTCCATACTGTCCTGGAAATGTATATACGTATGCTCTCACAGGATATTGATCAAAATCCAACTTTAATTCTCTTTTCAGCGGGGTAAACCCAGGCCAATGTGGCGTTTCTGGCCCAAATCCGTGTGTAAGATCAACCCATTTTAATCGTTTCAATTCGTCTAATACATAATTTAATTTCATAAATCTATCACCATCTCTTTGATTTCTACTATTTTTTTATAAAACCACTCCATATTCAGGCTATCCCATATTGCGCCTACACCGTATCTTATTATTTCTCCTTGTTCAACTCCAACTGCAACTATTGCTGCTATAATTCCAGTTAGCTGGTTCCAATTTCCATTATATACAATCCTTTTTGCTACTAAGTTTTCGCCATATATTTTAAAATATAAAGCTGTAAACTCTTGTTTATATAACAGTCTTTCTTTTTTAAATGATTCGCATAGTCTATTTGCGATATTTTTTATTGTCATATCAGAATTACTATTTCTTGCTTCAAACATAATACTTATTATGTTAGTCGTTTTAAATGCATTATAAAAAAATGCTCTTTGTATCTTTTGCTCTTTTATACATTTAGCAAAATGATCATTAATAACTGGAATGCAAAACATTCTTCCAAAGGGCTGTGGTAATTCTTTAGTCTGTTCAAAATGATTTATCTTTTTAATTTCTCCATTTTCTAGAAATGACATTCCCGCATTATCAGGAGCTCTACAGCTTTCAACCATATCTATTGCAGAAGAACATGAAAAGTCACCTGCGCCAGTAAAATAAACCTCAATAGTTTTACTTTCGTTATATTTGGCCAAATAAAAACTTGTAAGCGCCTCCACCAGTCCCGGATTGACTCCTGCCGAATAAACACAATTTATTTTTGACTCGTAAAAGTGCTTATTAAGCGCCTTTATCTCATTGCAAAGACTATACTCTCCTGAAACTTCGATATAATTTGTTTTTGTATTTAAACATGTTTTTGCTATCTTGTTCTTTATAATAGAAGAAGGTCCCACACAATTAATGATCGTACTACATTTCACGCAAAAAGTTTCTAGCTGTTTATTATCGCTTATGTCTAAATATTCATATCGGGTATTTTCATCGTTGATCCCATTATTATTCTTTCGAGTAGTCGCCAAAATAATCTTATCATCTATCAATCTTTGTAGCGTCAAAACTACATTCTTTCCAACCGAGCCATTTCCACCTAAAACTCCGATATATTCTCTCATGGTTGGTCTCCCTCGAAATCGCCTAGTATATTTGCTAATAATTCAGCATTTTCTTCTATCTCGGTACATGTTACATGGTTGCCTTTTATATTTATTATATTAAAATCACCGAAACAAACATCTCTCCAAAAATCAATCGTCTTCTCCACATTAGCAAAAAGAAAAGGCATTTTTTCTTCAGCTATCAGATATCTCACCTTCCCTAAATATGGATAGGGTTTCATCTTTGCTCCTTTCCAACTGGCTGTATTCGTATGATATGTAGATAACATTAAAGATTTAGTCAATTCGTTCTTTTCAGGCATACTGTTAGCATATATCTTAAACCGTTCTCCTTCATCCATATCTGATAAATTAGTTACGACCTCTTTTAAATGCTTGCTAACTTTCTCGTTTGAGATGATAAAGTTTAATAGACTATTTTCTTCTAATACTTTATTGTTTTTTCTTATTAACTCCGAAATTATATTTAAGAGTTCTTCATCTATTTGATTATTCTTAAAAATCTTTCCATAGCTTAAAAAGTAGTTGGGTAAAAATATTATTTCCGATACTAATGAGTCTTTAATTTCGTACGTCGAAGGATAGCTGTCTATCAAAGCTATGTCTCTAATGTCAATTCCCTCTTCTACTAAATAGTGAGCCGTTTCAACAGATATCAACCCCCCTAAGCAATATCCAATTAATTGAACTGCTTCTGGCTTTTGCTCAAGAATAAGTTGTGCATATTCAGAGCTGATTGTTTTAACTAACTTTTCTGCAGGTAAACGTGTATATTCTTCTGTATTGTCAATGGTAATACTTACAATTGGCCCCTTGTTCTGAGCCACTAAATGTTCAATAACGAAGCGCATTGAAGCCATGGTACCAAATCCAGCATGAAATACCACCCTTAATGGCCCCGCTCCTCCTCCATATCTTGTTATTTTTCCTATATTTTTTTTTGTTCGTTTTTGTTCAGCAATATTGATGTTTGTTTCAACTTCCGCACTCAAATAATTAGATAGTTCTTCTATAGTAGGCGTATTTAAAAGCTTACGTAATATCATATCAAAAGAGAACCTGTTGGTTTTAAACGTACTTTTTATATAATCTCTTATTTTCCCGGCAGACTGTGCCATTAAAAGCGAATCCGCCCCGTACTTATATAAGTTTTCATTTGGATCAACGCTATCCCTCCCTAAAACATTTGAAACTATTTCACATATTTTTTTTGTTAAACTATTATCATATTGCACAATTCTTTTTATGCTGTTTTCGCTTTGGGTTCTTTCCCAAATTATATCGCAATATTTTTGTAATTTCTTTCGATCTATTTTACCATTTCGGTTTAATGGCAGCCTGTTCAAAATATAGTATTGATGTGGAATCATATAGGCTGGTAAGTGTTTTTTTATTTCATTATTAATTGTTTTTATATCTACATTTTCGTATTGTGTATTGAATTGTTTTATAAAGACTTTTATATTTCCAGCCTCTATATAATTCTCTTCAGGATAAACATACGTTTCTCCGGGTTCCATTTCTAAAACATGAAGCCAATCTGTTTTTGACAAATAAGTTTTATTTAGACGAATATCATCCGCTGGTTTTTCCATCATCAAAAGTTGAGAAGCCAAAATCCAAGGCTCTTCTATCACTGGTTCAGTAAAAACAAGCCACCCTTTTATACCAAGCACTCGTTTAATATACTCCAAGGTCAACCTAATGTTTTTTGCATTTTCAAGTACTCCAACCGCAAGAACTATATCGAACTCATTTTGCAAAAATCCATAGTTTTCGAAATCTGTATTCATGTCACAATATTGATATATGACATTTGGATAAGAATAAAGATAAGATCTCCCCCTGGCAAGGAAGGCATTAGAAACATCTGTAAAATAGTAATCATACTCTATATTATTTGTGTTTAACATTTCTAACACTCGCTTACTTGTAAAACCAGTACCAGCGCCTATTTCCAAAATTCGAATTTTGTTCCTAGATTGACTTCTAACAATCTCCAATATTGCCCTTGTAATATAAATGTTATAATAGTCCGAAAAAATATTGTTATTATATATGGCTTCTATATATTTAAAATTGCCTTCAGGATATAAAATATCTACAGGATTTTTTTCCCCATTAAGAGTCTCTTTCAACTGTTGAGTGCTATCTTCAATATAATTAATAAAATTAACATCTCCGATAAACTGTTCCCATTGTTGTTTTACTTCTCCCCATGAAAATGTACACTCAAGAATATCCTTTGCCTTTTTGGTATAAGTGTATTTTCCGTCTTCCTTTCTAATCATATATTCTTCTCGCAACATATACTTTAGCCAATAATTTAATACCCAGTTTTTGTCTGATTTTACCGTAGAATCCCCTGTCTCTTGTTTGGAATTCATTTTTTCGTTGCAGCAAGGTATGTTGTAATACAGCATACACTCTAACATCGACTTAACAGCCAATGCATCTCTTTGCATGATAACTTTTTTAATCTTATTTCTATCTATCAGAATATTATTCAACACATTTGTTTGATCCATTACAAAACTTTGATCTGTAAAAAGATGAAAATTTTTTTCCTCGATTTGTCTTGGGCTAACAAATGCAATTAGTTGTTTATCACTTTTTCTAGTATTTGTCGCAATACAAGCTTCTTTGACACAGGCATTTCTTAATAATGCCGTTTCAATTTCCCCAAGTTCTATTCTAAAACCATTCATTTTTATTTGATTATCTTTTCTTCCCAGAAATTCAATTTCTCCATCTAGTAAATATCTTCCATAGTCTCCTGTACGATATAGCCTTTCCCTTGTTTTTTTATGTACAATAAAACTATATTCTGTTTTTTCCGTATCTTTTAGATATCCGTCTGCTAGGCTTTTGCCTCCTATGAACAACTCTCCTGGTACCCATGTGGGCACATCCTCTAATTCACTATTCAAGATATAAAATTTTTGATTGGGCAATGGTTTTCCGTAAGGGACACTTTTTTTATATTTATCCGATTCTAGGCACTTATGATATATTGACCATATTCCGCCTTCTGTTGCACCGCCTAAACTCATTACTTCAGCATTAGGTATCAAATTGCCTATCTCTTTTAAAAGCGAAACGGGAATCCAGTCTCCAGACAACCATATATCTGTTAATGATGTTATTTCGAAAGAGTGCATCAAGCAATATGATACTAATATCTGTAACAGTGCTGGCACAGTATTCCACATATTAATATTGTATTTGCGAATCAGATTAAACCAATGCTCTGGACTAATCCGCTCTTCATCACTCGGATAAATGATTGTTCCGCCACAGGACAGAACTCCAAATATATCAAATACGGAAAGATCAAAGCCCAGCTTTGACAACCCTATAATAACTGGTCTTTGAGGTGTTCTCAGTGTTTTCCTGACTCCATATATAGTATTAGAAGCTGCTTTATGAGAAACAACAACCCCTTTTGGAATACCTGTTGTTCCAGACGTGAAAATTACATATAAGCATTTATCAATAGATATATTTGCATATTCTATATCCTTTTCAAGGGATAAATTACTGCAATTAATAGTCGTTACATCAACATTGCTTAATCTAGTACCCTCATCGACTAAAACGTAACGCAATTCAGCCTGTGATATAATATTTTTTATTCGCTCAATTGGTTGTTCCTGATCCAGTGGCACATACGCTCCTCCTAAGCACAGAACACTAATTATTGCAGCAATTTCAACATCCGAATGACTCATCATTATACCGACAAGCTCGTTATCTCTTAATTCACAACATTTGAGTTCTTTATATATTCCCGCTATTTTTTCCCCAAGTTTTTTATATGACGTTTCTTGATTATCTTTAACAACCGCTATAGCATCCGGATTCTTGCGTATTTGTTGAACTATGTCAAAATGCAATGGTTTTATTTTGTAATTACACGTAGTTTCATTTACAATAGCTCTTATATTCTTTTCTTCTTCCGTTAATGCTTCAATATGAAAAGACTCATTCCAATCCAACTTATCCATTAACAGCTCTAAACCCTCCAGATACTTCCCCATTGCATTTTCCATTAAACGTGTTGGAAATACACCTTTTCTTATATCCCAATTTATTTGTAAATTACTGTTAATTTCTATAACTTGGCAATCCAAAAATACCTGCGGAGTTTGGCTTATTCCATACTCCCCCATTTCCAAATAATCAAACTGATTTTTAATTGTTCCTATTGCACTTGTAAAAACTATTGGTAAAAAGAAGTTACTGCTTTTACGACGTTTGCGTAATTCCCTTAAAACCTCTATTCCTGAAAATAAATCATGTTCTACATTCTCTATCAATTCACGTTGAATAGCTTTTGCATTGTCTAAAAAAGAGTTTTGTTTTTTGATATTAATATTAAGCAAGTTTATTGTTGTAAAATCTCCTAAAATACTATTAACACCATTGTCTTTCGCCTTTCTGTTCATTGTGGTCAGATTTAATACAAAATTGGAATTTTCACAATATAAATCCAGACAGAATGCAAATGTAGTCAGTAGTACTGTTGTAGGCGTTAATCCATATCTGGCCGCTTGCCTTTTTATTTTTCCCCACTGTGTAGATGATATTACTTGACTTAGCCTCACGAACTCGTTTGACAACGATTCCTCCACAAGCGGCAATTGGGGAGCCTCATATATATTTTGTATCTTATTTCTCCAATAATGCTCATCCATTATGTAACGAGATGACATTTGACTATTTATTTTTTCATAATAATACTGCTTGAAAGTGTAAGTGACATCCCCCAATTCTTTTTCTTCAAAATAAAGTATTTCAAACTCTTTTAGTAAAATCCAAATACTTGTCCAATCCATAATCAAAAAATCAAATGATAAGTGCATTATACTTTTTTCATTTTTCTTTGAGACAGCCACATCAAATAGCGGCCATTTAGTTACGTCATAGTATTTATTAGATAATTCATTACGTATATTCTGTATAAGTGATTCATTTTCATCTTCCTGCCAAATAATCTTCAGAGATGGAACTGATTCAATGATTTTTTGCTTTTGATTATCAGTTATAACCAAACGCAAATTATTATGCCTCCTGATTAATATGTTCCAAATCTCAGTAACACGTTTCTGCTCTAATAATGGGAATTTAACTTCAAAATATACATGACTTGACACCTCTCCATACTTAAAATATTTACCACGCCCCAATAAATATGCTGATTGAATCTCTGTCAAATTATATTCTTCGTAAGGTTTTGTGCTATCATAGTCCTGTATTAGGATTTTTTTACCGCTTTGTAAAACATCAATAATTTCATTCTTATTTCGATATATTTTAACTTTATCATCATCCTGGATTTTAGTTTTTGTACGATAGTGCAGCTCTCCTTTTTCGACCCAAAACTCAATGCCTTTATTATATAAATCGATAATTAGTTTTTTTGTATCCATAATGTATTCAGCACCTTTCTATATTTGCATTGTGTAGCATTCGAGAATCTAATCCTTTATTTAATCCTTCAATGCCTATAGCATTAATTGCAAAACAGTCTCCTATATGTAAACGTATGTGGGGATCTTTCATAATCATGTTTGAAAGTATTACAAACTCACTTTTGCTGTACGTAACATCTATATAATTAATTTTTATTGCTCCGTTTTTGTGTGTAACTTTATTGGGCTTTTGTGGAATATCGTAAGCTGAAACCAAAAAAGGTAATGACTTAGGCAAAATAGGTAAATAGCTAAATCGAACTTTTTCCCCTCTGATATTTTTTCGGCTCCACGTAATTACTCTACTAGGATGTAAAATCTTTTTCTGTACTTCGTGTCTGACTTTTTTAAAATTTCTAATATCTTGCTTACGTATATCTGACGGTTCGATTGCAAAATCAATTAATCCCTCACAATCCTGGCACCACTTTATCCATCGTTCCCTCATGGCTTTCCCATAAATCAATCCAAAAATCAAGGCAAAAAATTTATCACTATTGTGCATTTCAAGTAATTCAATAAAAGCGTCTTGTCCAAACCAAATGAATGCATTCCTAGACCTTTTGCCTCCCCTTTCTACGGTAAAGCCTAGTCCCCTGAAATCGCTGATCCCTTGCTCGATACTTTTTACTTTTATTTGTATGTGACTCAATCTATACATAGCCATGCTCCTTCTGTAGCACAAATAATCGCTGATTAAACATAGTTAAACATGAATTTCCATCCGGTAATCTATCAATCGCTTTGAATCCTGACTTGGCAAAAATATTATACCATTGTTCCGTAAACAGAAATGTCAAATTCTCTTCCTTTCTTTCATCATTAGTTTCCTGCATCATAAATGCTTGAGATATCAACATGGGAGCTGATTCTCCAATTGCTTCAACTAAAAAAACATAGCCTTCTTCTCGTAAAAGTTTGTAAATATTTCTCATCGTTTTTAATATGTTTTTTGCGTTATTTATAACTCCAACCGCCACAACAATATCAACCTGCGGAATTGCTATTTTTTTCGCATCTACCCATACATTATCAATGTCTATTTTTTCAAATCTCATTCGTAATTGTTCAGCAAACTTCTCTCTTGCATTATTCAAAAAAAACTCAGATAAATCTGAAAAAATGTAATCTACTGTTGCATTTTTATTATCAATTTCTTTATAAATCTCTTGAGTAGTAGCACCAGTTCCTGCACCCAATTCTAGTATCGTAACTACTTTTCCATTTGCTATTGTATTAACTTTTTGCGCAATTACATGATTTAGCTCTTTAGCAATCGCAGTTTCTGAATATAATTCTGTCGCTATATCGAATCTGCCTTCTGGGAATAGTAACCATGTGGGATTTATTTCTCCACTCATAATCCTTCCCAATTGTTTTGCATTCTCGAAAAAATACTGAAAAACAGCTTTTGTCCCTAAGTTCTCAGACCATTTATTATTTGCTTCTTCCCACGCTTGTGAAACCTCTTCCCAGTTAATTTTTCCAGTATCAAAATAGCATTCTTTTTCATTTGTAAAAATATATTGTTCCGCATGTAAGAACTTAATCCACCTTAAAATAATATTTATAAACCCAGGTTGTATATTAAGACCTTTTATAATATTCTTAATCTGATATGCTTTTAAAGGATTTATCATTTCTACATTTTTTTGTAAATAAAATAGCATTGTATAACAGCAAGCCTTATTAAGTTTCTTGAAGCTAACCTGCACATCAGATTCTTTATTAATACACTCTCTTTGTAATATGCGATTAGATATATAGGAATATTTATTTGTCTCTACAATCATCGGGTAACCAAAATGATGCATCAAATCTCTCCATTTTCTACACCACAATAGTTGCTTCTGGATTCTCTTAGCTTCTATTTTTTTATCCTCGAAATATATCAAGTTGAGAAAAGAACTAATATCTTTTTTTATCGTATCAGGCCAAATATCTGTAAATATCTTTTTTTGTGAATTATTCATGTCATATAAATAACACACGTTAGCTTCTTTCATAACTTCCGGGGGAGCATTCTTTAATGAAAGAGGTATTAAATCTTCTTTGGGAAAGTGAACTCTAGGCTGCCATATAACTGGACCATGCGGATCAATTAAAGTCAATCGACCGCTTGGAAATCCTATACTTATTTGGAAAAACAAATGAAGATATCCATCCGAATCTTTATAATCAACCTCGTTATGTCCCCTATATACAATTTCTAACCCATCTTCATCTGTAATAACCACTTGAAATGGATTTGCATTAACAATTTTCCCTTTTAGAACGGTCATACTATTCAATGAAATAATTCTATCTAATATTTCCATTAAAGGGTATGAAACCTGTGTTGCAAAATCGACATTAATAAACAAAGGCGCTGACGAATTTATCAATATTTGAGCATTATTTATAAAATTCTCTACAGCTGGAAGTTTTGCATATAAATTCCCTAATGCGAATTTTTTATTGTACTTTTGACTTGTCTGAAAACATTGTGCAACTTCACTTATATTAATTGGTTGTTCAAAAAGTACATCAATGCCTTTTTCCATCAATTTTTTCGCGATTTTAACACCATCACCTCCCATAATCTCGGACTTAACAATTACACAAGCAAAATTTATATCATCCGGTAGGTTTTCCACCGTTTGATATAATTTAAGATTGTACTTCTCGGCACATCTTTTGCTTCTTTGACTCCCATTTGCTAAAATGCCTATGACCTCTACATCAGGCATTTTTAATAACGCTTCTATATAAAACTGTCCAAATCTCGTACCACACACAATTGCTTTTTTCACACTATACCTTCTTCCTCAGTGAACATCGAAGATTTTTTTTCTTCGATACTCATAGCGATATCCTTTATATATGGGTATTCAAATAAATCTCCAAGACTATACTCTATATTAAATTCTTCCTTTATTGTATTAACAAATTTAATTGCTTTCAGAGAATCTCCTCCAAGTTCAAAAAAATTACTTTCTTTATATATTTTCCGAATCTCTAAAATATCACATAAAACACCTATCACTTTTCTTTCTATATCCGTCAGTTTATCATCCCACAATTCTTCATTATGGTTAACAGCTTTAGATAACTGTACTTCTGCTACCAATGCCTGTTTGTTAATTTTCCCGTTTGTTGTAATAGGGAATTTCTCTAAAAAATATGTGTTTTTAGGAATCATGTATACTGGTAATTCTTTTTTCAGCTGCTCCAAAACTTCATTTATACTGATGATCTCAATCATTTCAGAATTAGTTGCTAAAATAATGCTATCTCCTGCTCCTTCATAATCATCTTCATTAACTGTGACCATTTCTACATTTTTGAATCCAGAATCCAGTAACTTCTCCGACCATTTCTCAGCATTCAGCAGTGATGTTCCTGTCTCTTTTCTTTCATCAATAATTCCCGAATAGTTTTCTTCCAAAAAAACGACTGTGCACAACACCAATATGCTGCTTTTTGTAAATTCTCGAATCAACAATTTCCCATTCGGCTTAAGCATTCTCCTTATATTAAGTAACACTTTGTCAATGTTATTTGCACGATGTAGAACATTGTCCAAAATAATTAAATCTGCTTTCTTATAAAGTTTTTCTTGATATAAGGCAGTTTGCTTAAAATCATATTCGCAAATATCAAAATTTATATAATGGCCGAACCTTTGCTTAGCTAATTCAAGATTTTGTAAATATTCGTCAATATATATATACCTGCCTTGTCCTTGCAACATCTCTAATACTCTCTCTGTGTTTTTATTCATTCGATTACCAATTTCCACTACTGTTATTCCTGGTTGTTTGGTAATAATATCATGTTGCAAATTCAAAAACTCTTCTGTTACCACAGTTTGTAGATAATTGAATTTTTCTAAAGTATTTGGAAGCATTTTAAAAGTTTTGTCTTGTACTACTTGTATATTAACCCCCTTCTTTTTCATAATTTCAATGCAAATAGGTATATTAGCATACATTGTATTATACAATTCCTTCATGTTATTATTTGTCTTTATAATATTTTGTACGCTTGAGATTAGCCAATTGCTTTTCGCAATATTATACTTATTGTTTTGAAACTCAATCACTTTGTTTTCAGACAATATATTTAGCCACTTTTCTATTAGCCCATAAAACTCTTTTCTAATTCCAATAGTATGATTGCATTCTTCTAATGTAAATGTACTGTCGCTTTTAATGCCCAAATTCATAAGTGTTTTTAACATAAATGAAAGACAAATAATACGAATATCTCTTTCACTATTTTTTAAGCATTCAACGCCTAAGCGTTTGATTTCATCTTTTACCTTTTTCTGCAATTCATTGGAAAATATACTGAAATCAATTTCATCTTCATTATCACTTTTTTTTATTTCCGGAATCACAAATGCAACAATTGAACCATCTTCAGTTTTTATTATCTCTACTTCTTTAACCCCCCATATTTTCCTATAAGCGCTCGCAACTTCACCTAATTCTACCCTATATCCATTAATTTTAACCTGATTATCTACTCTTCCAAGGAACTCAATATTTCCATCACTCCAATATCGTCCCATATCACCTGTCCAATACATCCGTTCCCCAGTTTCTTCAGATATGACAAACTTCTCATCCGTTTTCTCTTCATCATTCAGGTACCCCTGTGCAACGCCTGTGCCGGCAATATATAGATTTCCCGGTACCCAATCCGGGCAATTCTCCATATTCTGATCCAAAATATAATACCTCTGGTTCGCAAGCGGCTTTCCATACGGGATACTCTTCCATTCCTCTGGAATTTCTTCCGGAATCTCAAAAGAATTCGACCAAATGCTTGCCTCTGTCGCTCCGCCTAACGCAAATATTTTCACATCATCGAAAATGCTCCTTATTCTTTTAGGTAGAGATACTGGAATCCAGTCGCCACTCATTAAAATTAGCCGAAGAGTTTTTGTATGCAGCCTTTTCTGGTACTCTTCATATTCAACCAGCATTTCCATAAAAGCCGGTACGCTGTTCCATATGGTAATCTTTTCCTTATTTAATGCTTCTATCCAGTATGCCGGATCTTTTGATCCCTCTGGGGTAGGAAGTACAAGAGTTCCACCGACTCCCAACAATCCAAAAATATCATATACCGAGAGATCAAAATGCAAATTCGAGATAGCGAATGCCGCATCTTTTTCTGTTACCTGATACCTGCTGTTTATATCCATGATGGTATTTACCGCATTGCGGTGGCTTATCATAACCCCCTTCGGCATACCTGTCGTGCCAGAGGTATAAATTACATATGCCAGGTCTGTCGGTTCATTTTTAACCCCCTGAACCGGCTCTCCAGATTTCTGTCCATAGACTGGGATAGTCTTCCAGTCTTTCAGCCATCCCATTTTGCTTTCTGCGTCTTGCTGTGTAAGAATAACCTCTGGACTGCTGTCATGAAGGATCTTCTCTATGCGCTCCTGCGGATTATGGATATCGATCGGTAGATAAACGGCTCCGGCAAATAAAATTCCGTATACTGCGATAACTTGCTCCCATCCTTTCTCCATAAGGACGGCCACGATTTTTCCCTTGCTGACGCTTTCTTTCTGCAACTGCCCACAGATATAGAGCGCCTCCTCTTTCACTTCCTGATACGTCATCCTTCTTTGTATCGATACCACTGCTTCTTTCTCCGGGAACATTTCTGCCGCCTCACAGAACAGTTCATCTAAGGTCTTATCCTCAAATATCTTTTCTGTTTCATTTGCTGTACGGCGTATCTCTGATATTTCAGCTTTTACTAACGTATTTCTTATCTCCTCCACAATCGCTGGGTTTTCCGCAATATTCCTAAGCAGGTTTGTATATGCATAGAACATATCGTCCAGCATTCCAGGATAAAACAGTTCCTCAACGGCATCCCAAAAAAGGCAGAGGCAGCCATCCATCTCCACTACCTGGTGATCCAGCCATACCTGCGGTGTTTGGGAGATATTATAATTTAGTTCTCCAAGCCACTTTCCTTCATTCCACTGATCTATTCCCAATCCGCTGGTAAATACAACCGGCATAATCGCCTCTTGCATATCACCTGTCCGTTTCTTCATCTCACGCTCAAGCTCAACCGCACTATAGGTCGAATGTTCCATATCCTTTGTAAGCCTCTGCTGAATCGCTTTCGCACGGTCTGCAAAACTTGTTCCTTCTTGCTGGCATACCTCCAGCAGCGTCAGTGTGGTAAAATCTCCAACCAACTCATTTATCTCTGGATGCACAGGTTTCCGGTCGAATTGAGTAAGGTTAATCGTAAAGTCTTTATTGCTGCTCCATAAGCGAAGTGTTTCCGCATAGGCACTGATCAAAAGGACGGAAGGCGTTACCCCGGCCTTTCCTGCAACAGCTTTTAGAGAATTCCATTCTTTCCTTGATAGTTTTGCAGTTCGTCGCCGGAATTTCTGATCTGCTACCTGTTTTTCATTCTTTGCTGTTGGCAGTTTCGGCGCATCGGCAAAATTTTCCAGTCTGTCCTCCCAGTATTTTTTATCTGCCTCGTAAACAGGCAGCCCTTTCAACATTTCTATTCCCAGTACATAATCCCGGAAAGACAATGTAATCGGCGCTCCAATTTCCTGACTTCTGTATGCCTCAGCCCATTCATTCAGGATATGGAACATGCTCCAGCCATCAAACGTAATGTTATCAAAGCTGATATGAATTCTCTGCTTGTTTTGTTCTATTCTTGTTATTTCTACATCAAATAACGGCCAGTTATCTGTCTGGAGAACCTGGTGGGACATCTTTTCCCGTTTTTCTTCCAGGGCGTATTTTTTCTCATCTTCCCCTAATTCCCGGATATCGCTTACTGCGATCTTGTACCTTGGAACTTCTTTCAATATCCTCTGTTTTCCATCAGGCTGGATAATGACACGCATCATGCCATGGCGCTGAATCAGAAGGTTCCAGGCTTCTTCTGCCTGTTCAATGACTAAATCCTGGGCGTCCAGTTCAAAATAACAGTGTGTCGCCACATTTCCCAGATCATATACGCCGCTTCTTCCCACCCAATATGCATACTGCACATCCGTCAGCGGGAAAGCCTCGTTTGCATTTTCTATATCTGGATGTAACTGCGGTAGCCCCTGTTCTTTTACTTCAGACTGCTCAATGGCCCTTGCCAATGCCCTTACTGTCATCGTCTCAAAAATCATGCCGATAGATATTTTACGCCCAAAAGCTTTCTGCACTTCGGAAATCAGCCTTGTTGCCAGGAGGGAATCTCCGCCTAGCGTGAAATAGTTATCATCTATTCCCAAAGCTTTAAATCCAAACAGATTTTTCCAAACCTCCAAAAGTTTCCTTTCAGTTTCCGTGTTCGCCCCTGAAACATGAATTGCAGTTGTCTCCCTTTTGAGCTCTTCTTTTAATTGCCTCCTGTTGATTTTTCCATTTGGAAGGGAGGGGAACTTTTCCATAAAATGATAGTTCTGTGGCACCATATACTCCGGTAGTTTTTCCAACAAGTATTCACGCAAAGAGTTCTCGCTGTATTCCAGAACTTTTTCCTTTTGCCTAGTGTAGAAGATGCCTCTTCCATATTTTTCTCCAAACCCCATTCGGCCTCCCATGCCTGCTTTTAAGAAATATTCTTTCCACAGGGAAGAATCGGGTGTGGCAAGCCCCCGCTCTTTTCTTTCATCCTCAATGGCTGCAAAACCGTTTTCCAAAATTGCTGCAGTAATATCCTGCAGATATGTTTTTACTAATAGTTCAGACATCAGGAAAATTCCATTTGGTTTTAATAATTCGGCTATTATTTTTACTGCCTTTTCCACATTATGGTACCTATGCAGGGCATTCACTGCGACAATGACGTCATAACAATGCGGCATAATCCCTTGTCTATTCAGGCTTTTGTCCAAAGTAAACCGTTCAAATTCAATCCCCTCAAACTCTGAAAGTTCTCGCCTTGCTTCTTCCAGAAAATACTTTGATGAGTCAACATAAGTATAGGCTACTGTTACATCTTGCAGCGCATGAATAAGTTCCCTTGTTATCTCTATGTCCCTGGTACCGATTTCAAGGATCTGCAACGGAGCCTTCTGGCAGTTTTTTGCCAACTCCTTCAAGGCTTCCGACAGCTCCTGAATTGTTTCGTGGTTTCCCGGAATCATGCCCAAAAGCCGGTTCGGTGCCAAATCTGTTTCCTTTTGATAGAATACTTCCAAAGGGTTCTCTTTGCCTGTAAGCATGGCTTCCAGATATGGCTGCAGTTTCTCAAAATATGCGTCCACACTTACTACAGCTTCAGACAGGCCGGCATATTCCGCTCCAAGATTTGTTTCTTCACATTTTTTCTGTAAAACACCTTCCTTCTTTAATATTTCCAGCCATCGTAATACAGTCGCCCTCTGTTCTACCGCGATTATATTTTCTGTGGCAGGTACTTCGACAATGTCCCCGTTCGCTTGCCGGGACAGGAGCCCGATCTGTTCCAGTGTTGCCAAAATAAGCTTGAGACACCTCTTGTCAGCATAGGCAAGAAATTTCTTATACTGCTCATCTTTCTCCGCATCTGAAAACGTTGCCCAATCTGAAACGGATTTTTTCATTTTCTCCCATGCGGAATTCAATAATCCGTCTCCATACTTCCAGTCGGTTACTCCGGAAGTCTCTTTCTGTTCTGCTTCGAGATGAGCTGTCAAGGACTTGTTTCCATGTCCGTCGCTAAACGTATCTACAACCGCATTTCCAACTCCCGGAAATGCCTGTATTGCATGTTCGATCTCTCCAAGTTCTATCCTGTGTCCACGGATCTTTACTTGATGGTCTTTCCGCCCAAGAAATTCTATTGTTTCATCTCTCCAGAGGCGTCCCAAATCCCCGGTCCGATACCAACGTCCAGTCACATCTGTCACAAATTTCTCTTCTGTGAGTTCCGTATCGCCCCGGTAGCCTTTGGCCACACCATATCCTCCAATCCAAAGTTCACCTTCTACCCAGTAAGGACAATCCCTGCCAAATTCATCTACAACCCGGTATGCTTGATGTTTTAAGGGCTGTCCATACGGAATACTCTTCCATTTTTTCGGTAGCGGCAACGATACATCCTGATAATTAGACCAGATGCTCGCCTCTGTTGCCCCACCCATAGCAATAAATTTGCAGGAGTGCGTTAATGCAGCAACTCTTCCGGGAAGATCCAGCCCAATCCAATCTCCGGAAAGCATAACCACTCTTAACGGAAGCCGTTCCTCCATGGCTTCCGCACGTACTAATAGCATATCTAAGAGGACAGGGACAGAATTCCAAATAGTGATATTGTATTTCTTCACCTGTTCCAGCCAATACTCCGCATTTCTCTTTTCTTCCTCTGGTAGCAATACCAGGGTTCCGCCGACCCCCAAAATCCCAAACAGATCATATACGGACAGATCAAAGTCTATAGCAGATACTGCCAAAGCGGTATCTTCTTTCGATATCTGGCACTTTTCGTTGATGTCATCAATCGTATTCCATGCACTCGCATGGGTAATCTCTACGCCTTTCGGAATTCCTGTAGATCCAGAGGTCATAATGATATATGCGCTGTCCTCCGGCATAAGTACTGGCAATTCTACCTCTGAAACGCATGCTGTCATTTCTTCTAGAATAAGGCGCTTAGTTCCCTCCGGCCATGCAGTTTTCTTCTCACAATCTCCGTTTGTAATTACATATTTTACGCCTGTTTTTTCATGGATCAGCTTTCTCCTTTCTTCTGGTTGGTTAAGACTAACTGGCAGGTATAAGTTTCCTGACATAAGGATTCCCAAAGCCGCAACAACCTGTTCATATCCTCGCGGCAGAGTAACCGCTACCGGTACCTTGTGGATTCCTTCTGCTACAAGATGTTCTGCAACCGCCTGTGCTTTTTCTTTTAAATCATGGTATGTGATCGTTTTTCCACACCCTGTATCTTCCAAGGCAATCTTTTGCGGAAAATCTTCTGCGCATTTCAGGAACGCTGAATGTAAATACCGGGGTTTCTCCGGCGCCCCTGTTCTGCACGCTTCTAACATGGCTTCTCTCCTGCTTTCCGGCAACAAGTCAAATCTTTGGTTCCAGTCTTTTTCTGTAAGCTGATGCAACAGGGTCTCAAGACTTTTCATCATGTCCTCAACCATAGTTTCCGGGAAAAGCTCATCCACACTGTCCCAGGAAAGCTGTACACCGTCCTCATCTTCATAGCTCTGAAAATCGTTCCAAACTTGAGGCGTCTGGGAAATCATATAAGAGAAAGTCCCCAGTGTTTCTTTGAACCTCTCATTGACCAGAGGTGTCCCAAGGTTGCAGGCGAATACAACCGGGGCGCTTGCTGAAGCATCTCCATGCTTTTTTGTCAGGTCTCTCTGTACCTGTACTCCTGAGTATGTGATGTGCTTCATATCCTCATGTAACTGTTTCTGCACCCTCCCTAACAATTCAAAAAACGTAGGATTATTCTCACAGTCCACTTCCAGCAGCAACAACGTGGTAAAGTCAGCAATTGCCTCTTCCATTCCAGGGTACTCTGTCTTACGGTTAAAAAATGGGATATTGATCAGGAATCTCTTATTACTGCTCCAGCGTTCCAGAACAGCGGAATAAGCGGTAAGAAGCAGCATTGCCGGTGTTGTCTGATATTCCTTTGCCTTTCTTTGCAATTCTTCCCATTCTTTCTTTTCGATTCTCACAATCCTTCTGTGAAAAATCGTTTTTCCCACTTCATCCGGCCGTTTTTCTAGCGGAAGATCCGGGCCTTTCGGCAGCGTATCAAGGCGTTTCCTCCAGTATTCTTTTGCTTCTTCTTTCTCTTCCCTGTCATCTGCGTCCTGTCTCTCCAGATAAGCAGCAAAATTCCAGCCCTTAGATTCATCAGATAGTTTTTCTCCATTATAGGCCGCCGCCAAATCCCTTAGTATAATCTGGAGGCTCTGTACGTCTGCAATCAACAGATCTATATCTATATGTATCCGGGTTTTCCCTGATGGGAACAGTGTTAATTCAATCCCTGCAACTTCCCCTTCTTCAATCCGTAGCTTCCGGTGAGAAAGCCGTTTTCTTACCTCTTCAGCATTCCTTTGGGCTTCTTTCTCCAACATATCTGAAAAATCATTTGTCGGCAATTTCTCAGAATACGGCTTATCTTGAATTTTTTGCATACCATTTTCTGTAAAGCAGGCACGCAGCATAGGATGATGGTGCTGTAACTGGTTCCACGCCATTTCCAGTCGTGTGGCCTCCACATTATTTCCGTCAAATTCCAAATATGCATGACAGCCAATTCCACCTAATACCTGGTTATCTTCTCTGCCTACCCAATAAGCATACTGCACATCAGTCAAAGGAAAGGGTTCTCGCATATCTCTCTCCGGTATCATTCCCGGCTTCTCTGTTTTCGCTTTCTTTTCCTTTTTCTTCATGCCGTTCTGAATGATCTCCCACCATTCTTTCATGGTCGGATGTTCCATCAGGTTTCCAAACGTAACCTTTACCCCCTGTTTTCTCCACTGGTTGACCAGCCTCATAATCATAATAGAGCTAAGCCCTAGTTCTAAAAGATTTTCAGAATCTTCAAATTCTCTCTGCACGTTCAACTTTTGTTTGATCTGTTCTTTTACTTCCCTGTATTCCATCTCGAGCTCTCCTATTTTTCCTGTGCCATTTGATCCAACGCTTTTTTGTCTATTTTTCCCACACTGGTCAGCGGCCATTCTTCTATGATTTCTACCTGATCCGGAAGTTTATAAGACGCAACACCAATTCCTTTTAAGAACTGGTGTATAGACTGCATATCCAGAGTATTTCCTTCTTCCGTCATAATAAATGCGCATATACGGTTCCCTAACATCTCATCCGTTACACCTACAACGGCAGCTTCCTTAATGTCTGGATGTTTGCACAGATATGCTTCTATTTCTGCAGGCATGATCTTTTCTCCTGCTCTATTAATCTGTTCTTTGATTCTCCCACCCATACGGAGACGGCCATTTTCCGTCCACATAGCTTTGTCTCCCGTTCGGTAGAACCCGTCTTTTGTAAAGCTCGTCCTGTTGGCTTCTTCTGCCATATAATATCCGTCAATCGTATAAGGCCCTCTCGACAACAGTTCTCCAAAAACTCCTGTCGGTACTTCCTCATCATTTTCATCTATAATCTTCACCTCATCTGCCGGGGATACCGGAGTCCCCTGACATCTCGCTATTACAGTTGCATCATCATCCAGACTTGTAAAAGACAACAACCCCTCCGCGGTCCCAAATACCTGCATCAAGGTACACGGCCATTCTTCTATAATCTTATCTGCAAGGGAGTCCTCAAGCATCGCTCCGCCCACCTGCAAAATCTTCAGGCTGGAAATGTCATAGTCCTCATCGTATTCGAGCATTTCCATGCATACTGTAACCATGGCCGGAACTAGGGCTGTGATGGTTACTTTTTCCTTAGTAATCGCCGTCAGGATATCATCCGGGCTGGTCGTGGACGCCAGCACAACTTTCCCTCCTGAATCCAGTGTTCCTAAAAGTCCCGGACAGCAAAGCGGAAAATTATGTGCTACCGGAAGGGCTGCAAGATAAACGCTGTTTCCATTTAATTGGCAGCGCTTTGCTGACATTCTTGCATTATACATATAGTCTGTATGTGTCCGGGGAATTAGCTTTGGAACTCCGGTCGTACCACCGGAAAGTAGCAATACTGCTGTACTGTAACTGTTTATATCTGGAAATTGTCCATGCTCTTCTGTTTCTGTATCAAACCATTTTTCTCTCTGTGCTCCATCTACAAAAACATTTTGTATACACGGATATTTTCTCTGCATGGTCAATGCCATTTTCACATATTCAAATCCTAAGTATCTTTCAGCCACAATATATGCTGTCGGCTTTGCCAGTGCTATGATTCCCTCTAATTCCGCTTCCCTGTGAGACGGCAGCATCATGATCGGTACGGCCCCAATCTTCGCAAGGGCAAAAAGAACTGCAACAAAAGAAATCCTGTTCGGCAACTGCACAAGAACCTTATCCCCTTTGCAAATACCTTTTTTCAAAAAATGCATTCCTATGTGCATTGCTTTCAGATTCAGTTCTGAATAGGTAATACTCTCCTCACTGTCTGTGACCGCTATCTTGTTCCCATATTTTACTGCCCATTTATCAAGCTGTTTTCCCAGACTTAGTTTCTCCCAGCCTTCCAGATTTTCATATTGTTCCATATTCTTTATGTAACTCGTCATTTTGTATTACCTTTCTTTCTCCTGCACTGCCGCATATGCCGCATAATCTTTTATCAGAATCGGATATAATCTCCATCCGTATTTCACCTTCCCACTTTCTATAATCCTGTTTCCTCTGACAGAAAAGAAGTCCATTCCTTTGTTTAAACCAATGCCCAACGCTTTGAGATACGCCTCTTTTGCTGCCCAGTACTGATAGAATCGTTCAGGGTTTCCCGATTTCCGAATTTCTCCTGCTTCTTCTACCGCAAAAAAGTTTTCAGCAATCTCCATATATTCAAAAATCTCTTCAGTTTTCTGCACATCGATACCCACCGCTTGTTGGTAAGTAAATATTGCCAGTACCCATTCCCCGGAATGAGAAAGGTTAAATGTGATTTCCCTATGCCCATATGGTGCTTTCCAGTAAAGTTTCCCGTACTTTCCTTTGCTCAAAACAATCTTGTCCACGCCAGAATATTCTTTCAACAATAATTTCACTGCAATTTTCCCGGCAAGATAACGCATTTGATCTTCATAAAAACAGTACTGTTCTGCTTTTTGTCTTTCTTCCTTTTCCAAAAAAGGTTTATGTTGTTCCCAAAAAAAATCCAATTCTCTCCATCGGATTTTCCAGATGTGTGCTTCTCCTGTATGCAACCACTTCTTTTTCACATTCAAAAATTCCGCGTTTCCATATAATTCAATTTTCATCTGAAACACCATGTAGACATTTCCTTACTTCTGACAAAACAGCCTCTTCATGCTCCCGGATGTAAAAATGTCCACCTTCAAACATATGACAACGGAAAGACCGTTTTGTGTATTTTTTCCATTCTTTCATCGCCTTTTCATCCGCTTCCCGGTCTTTTCGACCCCCAAAGGCTTCGATCGGACTACGCAAAGCAGTAAATTCTTTATCATAATAGGTTTCATCCATCGTAAAATCAGCCCGTAGCATCGGCAAAAAGAAATCCAAAACCTCCTGGTTCTTCAGTATCTCTTTTGGCGTCCCCTCAAATCTTTCCAACGCTTTTTTGAATTCTTCATCTGGGAGATGATAAATTGGATTTGGTTCTGGGAGACTGGGAACTCGGCTTCCCGATATCATAAAACACGTTGCAGTCTTTCCTCTTTTTTCCATTCTTTTTTCTAGCTCATAAGCAATCTTTCCTCCCATGCTATGTCCCCATAATGCATAGGGTCCTTTTAAATATCTCTGTATAGTGTCCTCCAATTCATCCAACAGATCCAACATATAGTCATATGGTTTATCCATAATTCTCTCTTCGCGGCCTGGTAATTGTACCGGGCATACAGTTGCTAATTCTTCCAGATATTTTTCCCAGCGATTATAAACAGAAGCCCCACCTCCCGCAAACGGAAGGCAAAACAATGTAATCTTATTTTTTTTTATCTTTTCACAATTTTTCACTAATCTAGCATCCATCGCTATCTCCAAATCCTTATCGTGTTAATCTACACTATTAAAAACTATTACACCGTTTAAAGTTAGCTATTGCTAACTTTAAACAAAAAAATGTTCTTCATGCATACAAGAAAGCATTTACGTTTCCATTAAACGTCATAGGTTTTTGCTAAATAGCTATTATTTTTTGTGTAAATACAAAATAATTCGAAAAGTCTTTGCATGCAAAACATAAATGTTCAAAGATTTCATCCTTGAACTTCATTGTTAGTGGTGCAGTACAAAGTCGCACGTGTCAGCAAATCGAATATAAATGCTTTTAATTATACGACTCCATCAACACGTCAAAGTACTTTACTCTCCACTCAAAGTAAAACGCTAAACGCTTTTCCCTTGAAATCAAAGCATCTATCTGCTTTGATGTATCTTAAAAATAGAAATCTTTATGTATTTCAAATCGTACTAAGACCAAACACTATCTGTACAACACAACTTATGCTGATCATTTATATTATTTAGATGATTTTATTCAGAATCCTTATTTCGGTTAGATAATTCTAACTCAGATATATAAACGCAAAACTAACAGATTGAATCAATTCCTTGTTTTAACGTGTTACTTCTATTTATTACCTAAAAGCTAGAATCAGGTAGAGCAAAGTATCCACTTTGACCGTTTGTAATAAACACTATTCGCTCTCACTCAAAAGATTTGCTAACTGAATTGTACACATGTTCCACCACCCTTTCCACTCATAAGCTCGACATACCCGTCAAGCTGATGTACCAACTGTTCTACAGTATACAGAGTTTCAGGCCAGAGTGACCTTCTCCGCCTTGCCGTGCTTCATCTTCCCAGTAAAATCGTTCTGTTGCGTGTTCTAAATACAGGACAATTATCAAGAAAATATTATGATTTCAAAAAAGTTGATTAGTATAGAGAAGCGCAGTGGATTTCCTGATAATTAACATAGACCTCCTTCTACTATAGAATAAGCCGATGACCTCTGTCATTGACTGTCGATCATCGGCTCTATGTCTCCCTTGTTTTAACTCACTTCTTACTTCGGCATTGAGGATACTGTAGATGGGCTTCCCCTATTGCTATATATGTGCCTCCTTGTCACAATCTGCTATTTTTTGCCTCTCAACATTATTGCATGAATTCATTTCAGCATTTATTCTTTTCTGTATTTTTTGCTTGAGTTCATCAGAAACCGTTATCCCCTCAACGGCCTTATCCATCATTTTCTTAATCTCTTCGTCAAAATATTCATCTTTTCTTCGACTAAAAAACATCTTTGTTTGATCTCCTTCCCAAACCAACTTAATCAAGCTGCTGTAAGTATTCTTCCAAGCATAGGCCGCTCATATATATTTCCTCTGCGACCTCTTTTCCAACATAACGATAGTGCCAAGGTTCGTTGGTCACTCCTGTTATCTCTTTTTTATCTGAAGGATACCGTTTGATAAATCCATACTTGTAGGAGTTTTCCGCAAGCCAGGAATATACTGCATCTTTTGATGAGGCCGAGGTGTCAGCATTTATATCAACCGCTATACCTATTTCATGTTCACTCGTTCCAGGAACTGCAACCCATTCTTTTGCTAGTCTTTCGGCTTCTTGCCTTGTATAACCTTCATCGAGATATGCAGCAATTTTATCGTCAAGGAGTTGCTGCTGTTCTTTTCGTGTCCGGTATCCCTCTCTTACAAATAATTGTAAGCCTTCCGCTCTTGCGTCATCAAACATCGCCTGAAGATCCGGATATATTCGTGAGTCCACCTGTTTTCCATTTGAAAGAGTAGTAAGTTCAATTTCATTT
>AUXO012345879.1_pt1 | contig 25086 bp, 24 predicted proteins | sample 768731 | NCBI WGS metagenome assembly AUXO01 (sample SAMN02715735, study PRJNA202380) | gut metagenome | biome: sheep rumen | host: Ovis aries | place: New Zealand: Palmerston North | reverse complement strand
GAGAAATCGATGGTCTCACGCGCCACATTGTGCAGTGTCCCCATCACGCAGACAGGCTTTGTGGATGTCTCAATATGGTTAAAGCGTGTTTGGTTGGTATCTGGATCTATCGGCACGCAGATACCTCCCGCCAGATGCACACCAAAATAGACATACACAAACTCTATATTACCTGCAGCAGAGAGGATCACACGTTCTCCCTTTTGCAGGTGATAAGTGTTTTGCATTTTATAAGCAGCACGCAGACAATAATCCCAAAGCTGACTATAAGTCACCTCAGTTTCGCCTGATATAAGGGCCACCTTATCAGGTGTCTGCTGTACAATGGCAAATAGCTGTTCCTCTATGGATTTCATTAAAAAAAACTTCCTGATTACTGTTTGGCTTCCACAGCTTTTACAATATCATTGACATCCTCGATCTCCATCATCTCTTCTGGCTCGAAGCTGATATCGAAAGCCTCCTCAACAGCACTTAGGATGGCCAGATGGCCCATTGAATCCCATGCAGGGTAATCACCTACAGTGCTATCACCGGTTACTTCACTCTTGTCAACCTCACAGGTTGATGCTACAATCTCGATTACTTTCTCTATAATTTCCATATTTCAAAATATTAAATCAATTACTTTATACCACCATCTACTCTAATGACCTGTCCATTAATAAATGATGCATCTTTCGTTGCTAAGAAATAATATGTATTTGCTATTTCCTGGGGTGTAGCCAATCTGCTCATGGATGATATTTGTTCCATTGAAGCCTTAGCTTTATCTCCCATAGCATCTGCAAATGGAGTGTTAGTTAGCCCTGGTGCCACTGCATTCACACGAATCTTCGAGCTTGCCAATTCCTTAGAAAGAACCTTGGTAAATAAAATCATCGAAGCCTTAGTGGCACCATATACTGCATTACCAGGATCGCCATCTATGCCTGCTATAGAAGCAGCATTCAATATCACGCTTTCACCATCCTTGGCAATGCATCCTAACAATCCCTGAGTTATCTGAATATGTGCGAAATAATTTACCTGGAATACCTTCTTTACATCTGCCATCTTAGTAAATGGAACAATCGCCAAATGGGGCATGCCTGCATTATTAATAAGCACATTGATTTTCAACTTTAATGCTTTAATTTCCTTGATAGCATTCTTGATTGCTTCCTCATCGCTCAAATCAAAGAAGAAGGGATACACTTCTACTTTATATTCATTCTTCAATTCTGCAATAAAACTATCAAATGCCTCGCTTTGTGCAATACTAGTCAGAATGAGAGTTGCACCCTCAGCAGCAAATTTCTTGGCAATCTCTTTACCTATTCCTCCATCTGCTCCAGTAATACAAACAATTCTATTCATAATTATTTCTCAGTTATTAAATTTATATCCAACTTTTAATGGGAGCATATATATATCTTTTCCTTCTTTCGCTAATCTAACTAATGTAGGTAATGCATATGACACATCATATCTTGCGATAACCAGATTACTCACTTGAGCATATTTGGCATTTAGGTATTTTTTTACAATATGGCGCATCTTAAAATAGCTAATCATCCTCATCCTTTTCCCTGAACTTGGCATATCAAAATTATAATAGGATTTAATTTCTCCATCATAATCAACATATTTATATTCTGTTTTAGTAGAACAAAACATATCAGCATAATACTTTATATCCCTTCTTAAAAGAGCTTCAACACAATGCACAAATGTCCCCGGCCAATATTTTCCAAGCCCAAGATCAAAAACAAGTCCTCCTACTTGAGACAGTTTAAAAAATGGTGATTTTTCATCCCAACAAGTCTCTCCCTGATGATGCTCTGATAAGAAATAATCAGCCATGGCCCCAATTGCACATACTGAATGTCGAACATTTATACTTCTTCTTACTCCAGGATACCTTCTAAATGTTTCAGCCAAAATCCCTGCGCCAGTCGCACTTCTTTTAACATTAAAAACACTACTCTTGTTTAAAGGATATGCTGGCATTAACAACGTCCCATTAGGCCCTATCACATTCAATATTTCATTTATAAGATTAATTGGCTTATCAGAGCAGTTATAAAATTCATTCCATGAGCAATGAACCATCACTACTGCGTCTTTTTTTAGTCCAATTGATTTCATTGCATCGACAATTTCTTTGGCCGTATATTTTTTTTTATAGAAGTAGCGCCCATATTTTGCTCTTTTATAGCGAATAAAGCTATCCAAACTAAGTTCACCGAAGTTTGGTATACCTAATAGTTTTTTTATCTTTTTTTTCATACAAATGTCTACACACCTTTGCAACTTGGCTTAATTTACGAACTTACTAATTATATCATTCACTTAACATCGCCTTTTCAAGATCTAGTAAGTTTTTATTCCAATCATAACTCTCCAAGACTCTTATACGCCCCGCCTTACCATATTCCATTCTTAGATCGCAATCATTTAACAACGTTAAAATCGCATTCGCCAGCGTCTCTGGTTCGCGGTCTTTAAGTATTACCCCACATTTACCATCTTTCATCAATTCTCGTGGTCCCACGCAATCTGTGGCTATTACAGGCAATTCACATGCCATTGCTTCTAAAATATTAACGCCAAAACTCTCTTGTTTAGAACAATTGACAAAGACATCAATATTACTTAGAGCCTTAGGCACATCTTTGTTTTCAATTAAGCCACAGAACACTACGTCATTTTCAATTCCCAAACTAGTTGTGAGTTGAATTAGTTCCTCTTTCAATGGCCCATCACCATATATATAAAGTAATGGTTTTATAGTAAGTTTTTTACAAACTATAGAAAATCCCTTTATCAACAGTTGTATATCATAAATTGGAAAGAGATTTTTTACAGTCCCCACTACAGGTCTTGGGTTTAAAGAGTTAGCCTTTAGATTTTTAAAACGATTAATATCAACTCCAAATGGCGTAATTGCTATAAAAGTTGATTTATCACATAATAATTTCTTTATTTCATCTGCCATCGCATTACTAGTAGATGCGATGACTTTTGCGCTTCGTAGAATTTTTTTCAATATAAAGGCATGTATTATACTTTTGTTTGGGAAATCAAAGATATCACTGCCATAACAACTCAAAAAAGGATGTTGTCCTGACAACAAAGAAAGCATACCACATCCTGATGCATAATGCACATTTACTATATCAGGCTTGTATTTGCGGCAAAGTCTTCTAAACTCAAGGCAATTCAACAAATACCCTTTTGCTCCTCCATATCTCAAGGTATAGGACTGTATTCCTTCTATTATCTTAACACAGTTATCCCTTTTATCATTAAGTGTTACATATAATATTTCGTGGCCAAGTTTCAAAAGGCCCTCTGCACATTTTTTTGAATGATTGTTTCCTTTATTAGACAATATGAGTATTTTCATATAATTAGATAATTGTCAATTAAAAAAGTCAGTAATTTTTCCAACTATGATATTTTGAATTTCGTGCATCATTTCTGTATGAATGGGAAGTGACAACACTGAATAGGCTATATTTTTAGAAGTAATTAAGTTTTCAGCTGCTCTAGTAATTGGTTTGAAAGCCTCTTGTTCCTGCAAAGGCAAAGGATAATAAATCATACTTGGGATACCTACATCAGCTAAGAATTGTTTCAAAGCATCGCGCTTACCATTCTTAATCTTCAGAGTGTACTGATGATAAACATGTGTGCTCTGTTCCAATTCTTTTGGAGTAATAAAGAACTTCTCCTCAGGATCAAATGCCTTCAGCTTCTCAGTGTAGTAGCTAGCTACTGCATAGCGAGCCTTGCCATATTCATCGAGATGCTTCAACTTGACATTCAAGATAGCTGCCTGAATTGAATCCAAACGAGAGTTACAACCAATAACCGAATGATGATACTTTACCTTTTGGCCATGATTGGCAATCATGCGCAACTTCTCTGCCAGGTCGTCATCCTTACAGAAGATGGCACCTCCATCTCCATAACATCCAAGGTTCTTTGAAGGGAAGAAAGAGGTGCATCCAATGGTTCCCATTGTACCAGTCTTTTCCTTATGTCCATCAGAGAAGGTGTACACAGCACCAATGGCCTGGGCATTATCCTCTATAACATAGAGGTTGTGCTCCTTGGCAAATTGCAAGATAGGCTCCATATCACAGCTCTGCCCGAACAGATGAACTGGTATAATGGCCTTGGTCTTATCGGAGAGAGCTTTCTTGATGTTGTCAACGGTGACATTGAAGGTCTCGTAATCCACATCCACCATCACTGGTGTCAAACCAAGAAGTCCGATAACTTCTGCTGATGCCACATAAGTAAATGCAGGTACAATTACCTCATCACCAGGCTTCAAATCTAATGCCATCAGCGCAATCTGAAGAGCATCTGTACCATTGGCACAAGTAATGACATGACAACCACCCATATAGTCGCTCAGGTTCTGAGCAAACTCTTTCACTATTGGTCCATTGATGAATGCCGTATTATCTATCACATTCTGGATAGCAGCATCCACCTCTAGCTTAATCTTCATATATTGACCCTTTAGGTCAACCATCTGAATCTTCATATTTCGAAAATTATGAATTATGCATTATTAATTGTGCATTAATACTTCACGTCGTCCCATCCAAACGGGTGCTTTGCCAAAGGCCGCTCGGCTAGTGGATGATAATCACCTATAAGCCCAATTGGTGTCGCATTGCGGATTTCTTCCACAATCTTAATGCAATTTCGAGCTTCACTAATACGGAAACCTTCTCCTGAAAGTATTCTACGATAGCTCTCGTTATGCAACTCTGTAAATCCCTGACTAAATTCAAACTCCTCGCCATCGATATTCAAAGTACGGTAAGTTTTCTTCTCGCCCTGTACGGCATTCTCTGGCAGACAATCTGCATTAATACTCAAGAAGTACTTGACATGGGCCTGCTCCAATTCCAAAACACCAGCTACGCGGTCAAAGCTCATCACATTCACGATATTCTTCTTAACGGGACCGAAAATCCACTGCAGCATATCATAGAAGTGCACACCAATGTTAGTAGCTACGCCACCACTCTTATGGTTATTACCCTTCCATGAGGTATAATACCACTTACCGCGAGATGTGATATAAGTCAGGTCGATATTATAAATCTTATCCTTTGGCCCTTCTTCAATCTTCTTCTTTAGAGCAGCAATTTTGTCATGCAAACGAAGCTGAAGGATGTTATATGCCTGATGACCAGTTTCTTCCTCAATCTTGATAAGGTCTTCCAAGCTCTGGCTGTGAAGCACGATAGGTTTCTCACAGATAACATTCATTCCATTACGCAGACCGTAACGGATGAATGGATCATGCGTATAGTTTGGTGTGCAGATAGAGAGCCACTGGATTTCATCCTTTGTACCTTTGAGTTTCTCAACAAAGCGCTCAAACTGCTCCTGCTCCGTAAAGAAGCTACACTCTGGGAACGAGGCATCAAGTCTTCCTACACTATCAAAACGATCATACGCAGCGACCAAATTATTACCTGTCTCTGCAATTGCCTTAATGTGGCGTGGTGCAATATAACCAGCTGCACCAATCAATGCAAAATTTGCCATATCAATTTAACTTTCAATTTTCACTTCTAAATTATCAATTCTCTAGAGTCTTCCATCTACAATCTCTCTCGGAAGAATGCACTTCACATCAAAAATGACATGATTCTTCTCAAGTAATTCATCCCAATTCACATCATTGTCACGGAACTGTTTATGAGCAACCGCAACAATAGCTGCATCAAACTTGGACTTTGGCATCTCCGTTACAATATTTATACCGTATTCATGTTTTACAACCTCAGGATTAGCCCAAGGATCATAAACTACCGCATTAACATTATACTCCTGAAGAGCATGATAGATATCAATAACTCGAGTGTTACGGACATCAGGGCAATTCTCCTTAAAAGTAATGCCCATGATGATTACTTTGGAATTTAAAACCTGAATGCCTTTCTTCAGCATATGCTTAATAGTCTGGTCTACTACGTATGCGCCCATACCGTCGTTCATTCGACGACCAGCAAGGATTATCTCAGGATTATAGCCTAAACGCTGAGCGCACTGAGCCAAATAATACGGATCTACTGAGATGCAATGTCCACCAACGAGCCCGGGATTCATCTTAATAAAGTTCCATTTGGTTCCTGCGGCCTCAACAACATCCGTTGTGTCAATTCCCATCAACGTAAAGATCTTAGAAAGCTCATTAAAGAAAGCTATCATTATATCACGCTCAGAGTTCTCGATAACCTTAGCGGCTTCTGCCACCTTCATTGAAGGAGCCTTGTGTGTTCCATTTTTCAGCACAGAATTATACACATTATCAACAATATCAGCAATCTCAGGTGTAGATCCTGATGTAATCTTTTTGATAAACTCAACTGTATGAACCTTATCACCTGGATTAATACGCTCAGGAGAATAGCCTGCAAAGAAATCCTCATTAAATTTCAAGCCAGAGACCTTCTCTACTACCGGGATACATTCATCTTCTGTTACACCAGGATAAACAGTTGATTCATAGACAACAATATCACCTTTGCTGATAACTTTACCTACAGTTTCTGAAGCGCCCCACAAAGGTCTCAAATCTGGAGCTTTATTATCATCAACAGGTGTCGGTACTGCAACAATATAAAAGTTACAATCCCTGATTTTTTCCAAGTCTGTAGTACAGACGAATCCATGATTCTTAATTGCATCTTGAAGCAATTCATCCCTTACTTCAAGCGTTGCATCGTGACCAGCCATCAGTGCATCTACACGCTTCTGATTCAAATCATAGCCAATCGTGGGAAACTTGGTTGAAAACAACCGTGCCAAAGGTAAGCCTACATATCCGAGGCCAACCACACAAATTCTAATTTTTTGCATATTACTACCTAACAAATCTACAGCAATTTTGATTCTCAAACATTCTCACACAAAATATAATCATACTCAATTAAGGTCCTCAATTCTTAACTATTATTTTGAAGAATTGTCAAAGGTCGCTTTTTGTAAAATATATATGAAATACTAATCATCATAATACAAAAATACTCAGTATAAAGTGTAGATGCACTCGGACACCATACTGGAAATGACAAAAAGAATAATTGCGCAAATAACATATCCCTATTGCTTTTTGCAGAAAAATACGACCGTAACAATTTCATAAAAAGTCGTAACGACGGTATTATAATTAACCAGCCCAAATCAGACATAACCTCTAACCACCAGATATGTGGAGATGTTATTTCATATCCATCAAATCTACCCAACCTATCTGGCATTAACTTCGTCAAGATAAAAGAAGTATTACCTGGTCCAACTCCGAGTCCATATGATTTTATTAAAATTTGTATGATTCCAACAACACTATTTGTCCTAAATGCTATAGATGAAGATGACTCATCAAAGTATTCACCATTTTTTATATGATCTAAAGGAATAACAATAAGAGATTGAACTCCATACCCATTTATATCCGAAGAAGAGGTAAAAAACGAAAATGCAAAGAAAACAAATATCGCAAAAAATACAACCAAAATCTTTTTCTTAGCCCTCTTTGATATTTTTTTTGACATAGAAAACATCGCGTATAACACCAACACTAAAACCGCCCCCATGAGAGCCAATTTAGAATCATTATACAGTAATATCAAGGGAACAATTATCACGTAAAGCAGTTTTGTCATTTTGGTGGCAGAAGAATCAAAAACAACAGCCAACATTCCCGCCACCAACAAACAAGCAAAATTATTAACATTCCCTCCAATATACTCAAAATTCATATTATCGCCTCCAAGTACAACATACAACACAAATAACAAAACACAAAATTTAACAACTTTTGAGGCATATCGTATGGAACAATCAAAAAAGTTATTCTTTTCTAGATACCAAAGTGAATAAACTAAAGCTACAACCACAAATATAGTAAAGTAATGCAAACAGAACACCAACAAAATACCATATGAGTAGTTCCCAATATTTGGGTAAAAAAAACCTCGAGTCATAAAGTCTTGAATAAAGGCTATCACAAGAAGTAAAAAACTAATTTTGAAAAGATTATAGATATAATTGCGATTAACCTTATATATAACCCACAAGCAATAAGGAATTAGGATTCTAAAGAGTGTTATAGGGCTATCTGGTGAAAGCCTTAAAACCGAACTAAAAAAAGATATCATTAGCAATATGTATATATGTTTTTTTAATAATATCTTATTCATGATACTACAACTCTAGGGTTACTTACCAATTCTACTTTGAACTAATCGAAAAAAATATTTAAGCAAATACATTTTAGCATTATACTTAACAAAAATCGCAACAGCTATTTGTCGATATTGTAACTTTTTTGTTTTATATCCATCTACAATGTTTGTATATATATGACGCAACCGGAAATTCTCAATTAAGGATTTATCATCTATTGTCCTTTTTAAGTAATTTGTCAGCTGTACATGTTTAAGAAAGTCAAAATTTGCACTATCTTGGGTATCGTGTATGTTATAGATCATTAAGGGCTGACCCACATAAAATATTGCCCCTCTATTGGCTATATCATACAAATAGGATACATCACAATATTTTCCTCCTTTATGATCATAATCAAACCTAACCCCATATACGATGCTTTTTCTATATAGATATGATGGGAATGGTGCTATCTTCATAACACTTTTGCTATATCTAGAAATTAATTCTTCTCCACCATTGATTATAGCGTCGTGTTTTTTAAATGCAAGAGTTTTATTTCCATCTTTATTCAATAAAGCATTTGCAGCAACTGCTGAAAATGCCGGATAAGCTATGGCTACTTTGCATAATTCTTCTACCATATTAGGCAACATTTCATCGTCATCATGAAACAGCATATACAATTCATATGTATTTTCCGACAAAATCTTTTGGATATGGTCAGAAGAAGAACTCGCATCATAATGGTGGATATACGAAAGATTTTCATACTTTGCAAGATAATCTTTCATCGCAAGCTCTGTTTCAAGATTATCTGAATTGTCAGACACAATAACTTTTGTATATTTATAAGTCTGCCTTAGCACAGATTCTAAAGCAACTTTCAATGTCGATAACCTATTGTGAGTTAGTATATATACCCCCACATACTCCATATTATGGGTAATCATATAACAATACCTTACACAGTAAACAAATCAAAATAATTATCTGTCAAATAATCATCTACCGACAAATAGTGCTGTACACGTTCATAGTTATCCTTAATTGCAGCCAAGCGTGACATATAGTCTTTCTCCGAGCACTGTCCAATCGTCTTTATTACGCATTCAACTGTTGGCTCTTTTATGCGAATTATACCATCTTCATTGAAGAACTTTCCTATCTCTGTAGCCCCATAATAAACAGGAATTGTCATGGATGCGAAACAATCAAGAATCTTTTCCGTAAAATAATATTTCTTAGAGTCATTCTCTATAGCAATATTATACATATAATTATCAAAGGCATCTGATATCTTTTCAAAATACTCCCCTACAGCAGTCCCCATTGTATCTGCCAACCCTCTTCTCTTTAGCTCTTTTGCATTTTCTGCTCTGAAAAGGTGAAGTGGACATTTCGCTTTAGAAGACGCAACTGCAGAAATCATTTTTATTTTTTTCTTGTAACGTTCAGAATCCATTTGGCCTCCATGCATTTTTGTACCGTACCAGACCCCATTAGCCAAAGAAAATTTAGCATTTTCATACTTGTCTAATAATTGCTCTGAGAATGTAAATAATGCCTCAAGGGATTTCACTTTATCTTCTTTTTTATAAACAAGATCATACTCCTCCTGACAAATGCTCTCAGACTCAATCATAATCCCAAATTGTTTCTGATTGTCTTTTAAGGGATGTCTATCGAATACAATTGCTCGATGTCCATACATCTGCAAATTCAACGCATGATTGTATCTGTCGAATAATATCCGTCTTGGAAGCCTTCCCAAAGTTAAGCTATAGGGATTATGCATACCTTTATCTTCATTGAGATACATAAGAGCCATTCTCTCTCCGGACAAATTATATAATTCCGGGTATTCTGAGGTACAAATACTTGGGGTAAGAAAACGCTTCCTTACAAATCCATATGGTAGCAAATCCTTAATTATTCTTCTTATATATATCATCTTTAACCTTTAAGAAATTTATATTAGAATTTATTGGACAGTGCACTAAGCGCCCCAATTTTCTCTTATTTTTACAACTTCCAAGAATATACTATTTAACCGACTGATTGCGAAATCTGAATTATAAATCGTCTTCTCCCTTTGTTCAACGATCTTGTCAGTATAGTACTTATGATTATTAACCATATCATTCAAAGAGTTGTAAATAGATGTATAATCAAAAGAATCAAAATATGAAGCAGCATCGTCTAATATTTCACGATGCCCCCCTATATCAGAGCATGTGACTGGGCATCCTAATTCCATTGCCTCTATGGGGGGAATATTTGTAGGTCCAAAATGTGTTGCCATAACCAAGCATGTTGCATTTTTATATAAAGTATAAACAAGCTCATTGGAAACAAAACCAAGGAATAATACCCTATCAGATATTCCTAATTCTTCCACCTTATTCTTTATATAGTTCAAATTTCCTTGATCTGAGCCACTTAGAACCAATTTATAATCTCTATTTCTTTCGTCTTTGATAAACTTATCAAAAGCAGTTATTAAGCCTATATGATTTTTATGAGCCCAAAATTGAGCAGGGTAATAAAAAAACTTATATTTAACAAGACCAATATTATCCAAATATGAGCACATCAATTTTTCGTCCACACTTAATAGACAAACTCCACCAGAAAACATTGGCATTACACGAATTTTATGATTGCCTATTTTTGTATAATTCATCAATTCCTTTTTCCCCGTTTCCGACTCGCATATAACCATTAATGCCAAAGGAAGAATATTATCATAAAAATGTTCCCTGAATTTAAATGCTTTATTACCACATACTTCAGGAAATGGGAAAGTACTCCTATGGCCTATATCCCAATTTGTTGAGATAAATGGAAAATACGGATCAATAACATATGTCTGTTTAAGATAATATATTACTCTTACTTCTGATCCCTTTAGCACTTTTTTGAGTCCTCTTGCTTTAATAATCTCTCTATCAATGTGTATAATTAATCTCTTTAGTAGTGTAGAAAAACAAAAAATCTTATAAATAAAAATTGGTATTTGATTAATACACAATACTTCTTTATTAAAACTTGAAGATGAAATTATAGGGGAAACCTGAACAAAACAGACTTCCACCTCTTTAGAAAAAGTATATTGATCGACTAATGCAACTAACCTGTTTATATACGAAGAACCTCCACCGACATGAGGATTCAAGCCTTCATATAGCCAAACACCAATTTTCATCTTCTTTGATAATCTCTAAGTGTATTACATATAAAACCAATATCCTCCTTTGACAAATTAGAGGCCGATGGCAGATAGAAACCATTTCGTGTCAACCAATCTGATACAGGATACTCCTCAGAGCAATCACAACCAAAATCTTTCATTGACTTCTGATGATGCATTCCATTAAATAAAAGTCGTGTATCAATACCCTGTGACTTCAAATAAGCTATCGTTTCATCCTTTGTATGATGAAATTGCTCCGGATCTAGTACGATCGTATTCATCCAGCATACATCCAAACATCCCTCAGATGGCAGTGATTGCATGGTAATACCTGGAACCTGTAGTATTTGTTCGCGATAATATTGATGGTTCCTAATGCGCATATCACGATACTCGTCTGCTTTCTCAACTTGCGCCAAACCTATAGCAGCTACAACATTACTCATTCGATAGTTGAAACCGATATCATCATGTGTATAATTTCGACCGCCTGTAATCGGGAAGCATACATTCTTGAAATACTTTGCTCGTTGATAAATCTTCTCATCATTCGTTACTACCATGCCGCCTTCACCAGTGGTAATGTTCTTGTTTGCGAAGAAACTAAAAGCTGCGATATCTGAGAAAGATCCAGCCTTTTTACCTTTATACTCTGCACCATGAGCCTCTGCTGCATCCTCTATAATATATAGATTATATTTTTGGGCAAGGGCTACAATAGTGTCCATATTACACATTTTTCCAAAGATATGCACAGGCATTATTGCCTTTGTCCGAGGCGTAATTTTATCCTCAATCTTCGTTACATCAATATTAAATGTTTCTTTATCGGCATCTACAAACACAGGTATTGCCCCTGTATAGCAGACTGCAAAGGCAGAGGCAATCATTGTAAATGTGGGTATAATCACCTCATCCCCTTTACCAATACCCAAAGATACCATTGCTAAATGAAGAGCGATAGTACCATTGCAGACTGCCACTCCATATTTACATCCGCAGTATTCTGCAAACTTCTTCTCAAATTCATTCACATATGTTCCTGATGAAGATATCCATCCCGTAGATACAGCTTCAGTTACATATTTTAATTCGTTGCCATTCAAAAAAGGCTCACATACTGGAATAAACTTTCCCATAATCATTCAAATCAATCTTTAATGTTTGCCATATCATCAGCAATTGGCTCAAATCGGATCTTATCCTGAGCACCCAAGTACGGCCCTTGTTTCACCTCAAAAATATCTGCACGTTCTATGATTTTAAAGCCATGACCACCAGCCTTCAGAATTACAATATCCCCGCCACGAGCTATATGGCTCTCTATATACTGCTGATCGTCATCATAGAAATCTACACGTACCATACCCGAACGTATAAACAATATTTCTTCTGTGAAAAATACTTCACGCTTAATTTTGTTATGCGTATGGGGTGCTATAACATATCCATCAGGACGATTCATATAACCCAACTGTAATCCGTCATTATCCTTTGAAAAAAAACCTATACCACTGTTATGATACGTCGATCGCACGATAGCACCTAACTCCACACCATTATTCTCTATTCTTAATATATTATTCATTTTCTATTATTTTAATTTGTTACTACTTTACTATTCCCTTCTCAAGATAAGCTCCAAGGTTCATCTTAACTCTTTCACTCTCACGTTCAACAGCTACTTTTGCCATATCATAGTCAACCATCAGTTTGACCAACTCCTCAAAACTGGTTTTGTTAGGATTCCATCCCAATAGTGTCTTTGCCTTTGTAGGGTCTCCCCAAAGATTAACGACATCTGTGGGACGATAGAAATCTGCGGAAATCTCTACTAGGCATCTTCCCGTCGCCTTACTATATCCTTTCTCCTCAATTCCTTCGCCACGGAATTCGAGATCAATCCCTGCATGATGGAAAGCCAACTGTGTAAATTCACGTACAGAATGCTGAACACCAGTAGCAATAACAAAGTCTTCTGGTTTTTCCTGCTGCAGAATTAACCACATGCACTCGACATAATCCTTTGCATATCCCCAATCGCGAAGTGAATCCAAATTACCAAGTAATAATTTCTCCTGTTTGCCCTGAGCTATACGAGCAGCAGCTAAAGTAATTTTACGAGTTACAAACGTCTCACCTCGCCGCTCACTTTCATGATTAAAAAGGATACCAGAACAGCAATACATATTATACGCCTCACGATACTCCTTCACGATCCAATATCCATACTGTTTGGCTATTGCATACGGAGAATAAGGATGGAAAGGTGTATTTTCATTCTGAGGCACCTCTTCTACTTTTCCATAGAGTTCCGAGGTTGATGCCTGATAAATTCGACATGTTTCTGCTAGACCACACTGTCTTACAGCCTCCAAAATACGTAGAACTCCAGTAGCATCTACATCTGCCGTAAATTCAGGTGAGTCAAAACTCACCTGTACATGGCTTTGAGCTGCTAAATTATAAATCTCATCAGGTCTTACCTTACCTATAATTTGAATCAGACTCAAAGAATCTCCCATATGACCGAAGTGTAAATGGAAATTTGGAGTACCTTCCAAATGCGCTATACGCTCACGGAAATCCGTAGAAGATCGTCGAATCATACCATGCACTTCATATCCTTTTAGCAAGAGAAACTCTGCTAGATATGAACCATCCTGACCTGTAACGCCTGTAATAAACGCTTTCTTCATTATTTCATTATTTTTATAAGAAAATACACTTTAGGAACAATATCATTGCTGAACGCTATTACATAAACTTCTTTAATATCAAACAATTCCATATAATAGTTTAATACTATAGACACTCAAAGTGCACTCTACAGCAACAATCCTCCCATCTCCCTCAACTCCTGTTGATTGCCAGCTACATGATAGAACTTGTCATCGATAGCAATTCGTTGAATATGGGGATAATATTTTATCTTATTCTGGCAATAAAGGTCGCTCACTTTTTCTATAAAAGCAGAACCTGCACCACAACTCTTTTGATGTTCCTCGATAATCGTGAAATCATTATACTCCGAAAGAAGCTTCAAGAGCGATTCTTCCTCAATTGGCTTTACGAAGGGAATACTATACAAATCAATCTGCCAATCTTCTTCCTGAATTTTATTAGCGGCATAAGCCAAGATAGCACCGCTAGCAATAATTGCCTGCTTCGACTGTTTCTGGATTACCGGTAATATCTCGCCTATTTTTATATTATCAATCGAATCCGTGTGCACCACTTTCTCACCAGCCTTTCCCAATCGAAGATACATCGGACCATCATAATGACTAGAGAACTTTGTTATAGCCTGAGCCTCTACAGGGTCCCCAGGGGAACAAACCACCATATCCGGAATGGTACGCATCATTCCTATATCCTCGGTTGCATGATGAGATGCCCCAAGTGAGGCGTATGCATATCCTGCACCTACGGATACAATCTTCACATTTAAATGATGATAAGCTATATCATAACGAATCTGTTCCATGCAACGCAGCGTAGGGAAATTTGCAATAGAATAGATATAGACATTATATCCTTCTTTGGCCAATCCTGCCGCCATGCCAGCCATATTCTGCTCTGCTATACCGGCATTAAGAAATCTGTCTGGGAACTTGTCACGGAAAGGTTCAACCACACTATAACCTAAGTCGCCAACTATTAGGAATATCTTATCGTTTGTTTCCGCTTCCTTTATCAATTGTTGTATGAATGCTGTTCTCATCGTCCAATCTCCTCCATTGCTTGATTAAACTGCTCTTCACTAGGTGACTTGTAATGCCATGCCAGTTCGTTCTCCATATAAGAAACGCCTTTGCCTTTGATAGTATGAGCCACTATCACTGTTGGTCTATTTTTCTCCTCGCTAAACTTAAGAAATGCATCTTTCAATAGTTCATGATTGTGACCATCGGTTTCTACCACATGGCAATTAAAGTCTCTCAATTTCTCAACTAGAGGTTCAAGGTTCATTACCTTATTGGTTTCGCCAAAGCTCTGAATCTTGTTATAGTCAATGATGGCACAGAGATTATTCAAATGATGATGGGCAGCAAAGAGTAAAGCCTCCCAGTTAGAGCCCTCATCCATTTCTCCATCGCCAAGCAATACATACGTTTTATATTCTTTCTTCTGTCTCTGCCCTGCCAATGCTAATCCTGTTGCTATTGGTAATCCATGGCCAAGGCTACCTGCTGAGAATTCAACTCCTGGAACATGATGAGAAATATGGCAAAGAAATGGGCTTCCTTTCCTTGCATAAGTATCTAGTTCAGCAACAGGGTAGAATCCTGCCAATGCTAAAGTCGCATAATAAGAAACACAAGCATGTCCTTTTGACAAAACAAACCTATCTCTTTTGTCCCATTCAGGATTATGAGCATCGAACTTCATCACATTAGTATAGAGCACCGACAGTATATCTGCCATCGACATGGCGCCACCAATATGTGAAGCATGCGCTCTATAAACCATTTCAACTGAGAGTTTTCTAACCTCCCTTGCAAATACTATACTGTCCATTGATTTATAATGATTCTATTGTATTTTGTAATGCCACTTTGAAATCGGTATGTGGAATATTCCCAAATGCTTTCTCAAACTTATTAACCGTGCCAGACATCAACATAATCTGATCCTTGGCGTATGGAACTGCACCATAGTTATACTGGATATTACTGTCCATCATGGCTTTGATGGTTTCTAGTATGTCTTTGTTACTATGTTCCTCAAAGGGCTGAGAAATATTATATATACCAGACTTTCCTTTAGCTCCTATTACATGACTTATAGCTCTAGCAAAATCCTTTGCGTATAGATATGAATAAACTTGCTCACCTTCTGTTGTATCAAAGGATTCTTTACCTTGCTTACAATTATTGATGGCTAATGAAATCAAGCCTCCTGTTTGTTTTTCGCCAAACACTGTGAATACACGAATCCATTGCCATTCAATATTATTCTTTTCGCAATAAGTTTGAAGTTCGAGCTGTACTGCACATTTGGCTATTGCGTATCTCGTTGTTGGATGCAATTCGTGCTCTTCATTTACTGGGCCTTCATAATAGCCATATTCGGCCTGACTCCCAATTGCAATTATTTGCTGATAAGGATACAAAGCGAAGAGTTTATTAGACATCAGAATATTCTGTTTCTGAATATCAAAGTCTTCTCTTCCAGCACCTCTTACTCCGCCCCATGCCGCATGGATCAACACCTCAGGAGCGAAAGCCTTAACAATGTTTTCCCATTTTTCTTCATTGATGGTCACCCATTGAATGTGGTGCTCTTGCTCTTCATCAAACAAACTCTTAGATGTTGAACGTCTTAAGCACAACACCTGATGCCCCTCAGCGAGACATTGGCAAGCTATGTGGAAGCCTAGATAGCCTGTTGTTCCTGTTATGAATATCTTCATCCAAGGAATGTGTTAATCTGCTCCACACAGAGATTATAAACTTCTTCCTGCTGGTAACGCTTATACCAGTCAGCTGTTAACTGGCAGCACTCATCAATATTGGTGCGAGGTTCCCAACCTAACATGAATTTGGCCTTGCTGATATCCAGCATCAAGAGGTTAGCCTCATGCAGTGCATTGGAATCTGATGCATCCTTCAGTTCGCCCTTACCGTAATACTTAGTCAGCATAGTAGCAACATCCCAGACAGGTGTGATGCTCTCTGTTCGAGGTCCAAAGTTCCAGCCTTCACAATATTTTGTTGGTTCCTGGAGCATCTTGCTGGCCAAAAGTAGATAGCCAGATAATGGTTCCAGAACATGTTGCCAAGGTCTTATCGCTTTAGGACTTCTGATTTCGATAGGCTTATCTGCTTCCAATGCTCTGATACAATCAGGAACTATGCGATCTTTAGCCCAATCACCACCACCAACTACATTACCAGCACGTACGCTAGCTATTGAGATATGGTGTTTCTTTCCGTAGTCTTGTGGATTAAAGAAACTTCTGCGCCATGAGTTGATGGCAATCTCGACTGCCCCCTTGGAGGAGCTATAGGGATCATAGCCACCCATGGGTTCGTTTTCACGATAGCCCCAGATCTGCTCTTTGTTTTCGTAGCATTTATCTGTGGTTATCATCACAACCACTTTCACAGAGTCTGTCACACGACAAGCCTCCATAATATTGATTGAACCCATCACATTAGTTTCATAGGTCTCAACCGGTATTTCATAACTGAGGCGTACCAAAGGCTGAGCTGCCAAATGGAAGACAATTTCAGGCTGATATTCTGCAAATATCTCTTTCATTTTCTGGCCATCACGAATGTCTGCACGAATATCTGCCTTAATTTTCTTGCCTATACCAGAGAGGACATAATTGTCTTTCTCTGAATAGGGTTCCAAGCCCACGCCGATTACCTCTGCCCCCATTTCATGGAGCCAGATAGAAAGCCATGAGCCTTTAAAACCTGTATGACCTGTGACAAGAACCCGCTTTCCTTTGAAAGCGCCATTGAAAATATCTATATTCATTCTATGGATGCCACAAAAGCCTTGATGGTATCAATCATATACTGAAGTTTCTCAGGAGTCATACCAGGATAGAGGCCCAACCAGAAAGAGGCACGCATAATAGAGTCTGTAACAGGAAGAGAACCGCCTACTACACGATAATCCTTACCCTCTTCATACTGCTCAAAGGCCGGGTGTTTCAGTAAGTTTCCTGCAAAAAGATTGCGGGTCTGGACTTTATGATCCTCTAGATACTTGGTCAGTTCATTGCGGGTATAACCTGCATCGGGCTTTACGGTGATGAAGAATCCAAACCAACTTGGCTTTGAATTCTTTTGAGGCTCAGGAAGGAGCAATCCTTTTACACCCTTCAAGCTATTGTACATGATATCAAAGTTTTCTCTTCTGCGCTTTACGATGAAATCAAGTTTCTCCAACTGGGCGCAACCGATGGCAGCCTGAAGGTCTGTAGCCTTGAGGTTATAGCCTAAATGGCTATATACATATTTATGATCATACCCTTGAGGCAACTGGCCGAATTGGCCAGTAAAGCGACAGCCACAAGTGTTATCTATTCCTCCTACACACCAGCAATCACGTCCCCAGTCTCTGTACGAGTTTACATATTTGTGTAGCTCAGGATTGTTGGTATAGACGGCACCGCCTTCACCCATAGTCATGTGGTGAGGAGGATAAAAGCTGCTTGTTCCAATATCTCCGATAGTACCAGTCTTTTTCCATTCGCCATCAATGAAGTATTCTGAGCCAAGAGCATCACAGTTATCTTCTACCAGCCAAAGATTATGCTTCTTACAGAAGTCTACGACTACCTGAAGGTTAAAGGGATTGCCAAGGCTATGGGCTATCATGACGGCCTTAGTCTTTGATGAAAGGGCAGCCTCCAACTGTGTGGTATCAATATTGCTCTCTTCAATGCTCATATCCACAAACACAGGCACTGCGCCATACTGAACGATACAAGCAACAGTTGTAGGGAATCCTGCAGCAACCGTAATCACTTCATCGCCACGCTTAATCTGACGGTCTTTCAATTCTGGGGCAGTCAGGGCATTGAAAGCAAGGAGATTAGCTGATGAACCTGAGTTACAGAGTGAGCAATATTTCACACCTAACCATTTTGCCAATCCTTTCTCAAACTTATGAGCCCAAGGTCCAGCTGTCAGCCAGAAATCTAGAGAAGCATCAACCAAGTTGACCATTTCCTCATCATCGAAGTAACGACCTCCATAATTTACACGGGTCTTGCCTGCCTCAAACTGAGGCTGTGGAGCATGAACTTCTCTATAATACTCACGCGTGAGTTCGAGAATTTGCTGTTTTAAATCTTCTTTCTTTGACATATCTTTTTTCTATATTATCTTTCATTTGGGATTTCACGGTCCCATTTTTTCCAAGGTGCTTTATTCTCTTTGAGGAGCTTTTCCAACATATCACGTTCGCGTACATTATCCATACACTGCCAGAAGCCTGTATGAATATAAGACATTAGTTCGCCCTGACTCGCCAGCGTCTCAAGAGGTGTCTTCTCAAAAATCGTGGCATCACCATCTATCAAATCAAAAACCTCTGGTTGAAGCACCATATATCCAGCATTAATTGGAGCGCCATCTGCTAGATTTTTCTCTCGAAATGATTTGACAGCTCCACCTTCGATATCAAGCACTCCCTTATCTTGAGCCAGTTTGACTGCTGTCAGTGTAGCGAGTTTGCCATGGCTTTTATGGAATTCAAGGAGTTTGTTAATATCCACATCGCAAACGCCATCGCCATAGGTCATAAAGAAGGGTTCGTTGCCTATGTATCTCTGGACACGCTTGATACGACCACCTGTCATCGTATTATAGCCAGTATCCACCACTGTTACTTTCCAAGGTTCCAAATGGCTTTCGTGGATCGTCATTTCGTTCTGTCCATTGCGGAAATCAAAGGTTACATCTGAATTGCAGAGGAAATAATCTGCGAACCATTTCTTGATATATTCCTGACGATAGCCTGCACAGATGAAAAACTCGTTATGCCCATAGTAGGCATACTCTTTCATAATATGCCAAAGAATAGGCATACCACCAATCTCAATCATTGGTTTTGGCTTAAATACCGATTCTTCACTGATTCGAGAACCGAAACCTCCAGCTAAAAGTACTACCTTCATATATAAATCTTAATAGATAATTATTCCCAATAATCAGAACGATGAACCCATTCTCTTAACGTTTGGTCATGGCTGTATTTAAACTGATGATAATTGAAACCTGCTTTTTCTGCATTACCTATTTGTTTATCATATTCTGTTTTTTCCAAAAATCTTTTCAAGCTCTTAATTAATTGTTTTATTTTAATTGTTTGAAAAAATTTAAAATACTTTCCTCCATTCCAAAATTGTTGGTCATTTCCTTTTCTATTAGATCTTAAAAGCGAATAAGATCTTTCTATTCCAAATCTAAAAGAACGTTGACAAAAATAATCTATAGTCATACGCTCTCTAGGAACAGCATGATAAACAGAAGCCAAAGGATCATACAACACGGCCATACCATTTTCTGACACATATTTACTAATATTACCCTCTCCATCTCCTCTAAACTCTACTAAATCCAAAGGCATACCATCTGGGTGAAAACCTCCTGCTTCTTTTATGATTCTTTTTCTAATTGAATAATTACAGCCAAAAACATAGAACGGTGATATTAAACGTTTTTTATTGCCAAAATCAATTAAACTTAAAGTTGGCAGGCAATGCCCTTCGTCAATGATCTCGTACCATTTTTGTAATATCCAAAACGGTGGTCTCCCATCATATTTTGGTAAATCTTTACCCCCTACCATTACCACGCTAGGATCACTAAAATCATCATAAATAGCTTCTACCCATGTCGGAAAAGCTTCGATATCATCATCAGCATAAACTAATATATCTGAAGAAGATAATCTATATCCATCATGACGTCCAACATGTAATCCCGGCCTTTCGTCAAAATGATATATTAAATTTGGAAGTTGAGAATTGAATGACATGACAACATCTTTTGTATTATCCGATGAGCCATTATCGATTATGATTACTTCAAAGTTTTCCTTAGGATAAGTCTGTTTAGTAATAGACTCAAGGGCATTTCGTAAAAATGCGCTTCTATTGCGAGTTGGAATAATAATAGACAAGTTAATCATTTTAATAATTCAATATCCTGGTGATTTTACAAATTTAAAACCTTTTATATTCAAGAATTCACAAATATATGCTATTGATAATGTTCTAAACCATGTTGGAAAAAGTGCACTTTCATTTCTTTCGCTACTTGTTTGACGATCACCATAAAAGAATTTTAAATCACGATAGAAAACAAAACCGCCATCATCATTTTGATTACTCAAAATAAAAACGAAGGCCCTCCTTAGCACTTTCTCAATTTCATCGTGTCTATAGTGTGTTTGTTTTGACAAATATACTAATGGGTTTATTGCATCAATATCTGCACAAGCACTGGAATTAAGATTTGCAGCAAAGCCTCCATAAATATTCTGCGACTCTATTATTAAATCTATAATTCTCTCTGGATTATTTATAATATCTCCATCATAAAAAAACAGCCTGAAAAGATGATATGAAAACTGTATCATCCTTGCCCTCTCAATAGGATTAGTCAAATCATAAACGCCCCACATTCCTGTATCTGGATTAATTTTTGACAGTAACTGCTCTTTAAGATAGGTCAGAGTGTTGCCTGCAGCCTTATCATTGAAGAAATCACGTTGGTATTGAAGAGTTACTCCTATATTCATAATTTTATTATCAATGTCATTTTCATCCATTATTGCAGAATTCCATTCCGCTTCTGACAACAACCTATCTATAGCAGCTTTACCATAATAATATGCCACCCATTTAAATTGGTACTTAGGTTTATAGCCAAGAGCGGTATAAGCCATAATAAGATGAGGCACCAAATGCCTCTTACCCCACCAATCTGTATCATTATATAATGGTGTATTGATAGTTTTATCATAAAAGAATCCATCATCTGAATCTTGGAAATTATCGAAATAACTTGCCCATTCCAACTTATATTCAATATCTTTACAATTTAGATTTCCAAGCAACGACTCTAACAAGCAAGCATACATACTTGCATAAATAGTGTGTTTAGTACAAGAATTTGCAAACTTATATTTAAAGAAATTATCTACTTTTAAAGAGTTTGAATAGTCTAATACCTGTGATTTAAAAACTTCAAAATCAAAATAAATATAGTTCTTTATACCAGAAGTAATAATCTTCTCTTCAAGCATACTATTTTCTATTTTTTTTAGAAAAAGAATAGCATAACTTCTCACTTTTCTTACAAAAACAAACAAAACATATTTTATTAATAGCAGTATTTTCATTACTTAAATCTTAAAATATTGTTTAACTTTTCGAAACAAAAGCACTCGCTCTGAAGTAGACAATCCAATAGTACATATTAGTGAAGTAACTATAATTACAGAGAAAAATGTTGTTATAATAAAACTCAAGAAACCCACAGAAAAAAGTCTTCTAACATATATTGAGCCTCCAAGACTTAAAGCATAAATACAGAAACAAGGAATAAGAGTATGAAAAATATAATATTTAAAGCTATAGATAGGAACATAACGAGTAATCAGATAAAAACGATACAGGACAGTTATCATTGTAGTAATTATAGATGGTACCATTGCATGCCATGGATTACATCCCAATTTTAAGATAACATATGCTATAGGGATTTCTGAAAGAAGAATGAGTGCTAGCCCTATTTGTAAACTTCGAACTTTTCCTGTTGTCATAATCGCTGTAGCAGTAGAGTGTGCCATGGAATAGATCAAAGACACTGTTAATATAATAAACACGAAACTATCTGTATATGGAGGAATATCTCCTAACCATAAAACAAGTATGTAGTGTTCATTTGTTAAAAAAGGTATAGCTAAAACCAGTAACAAAAAAAACGCATATCTTGATGCTGCATATACTAGATCTCTACTTTTTTCATATTCACCAGCAGCATATAATTTGGCAATTTGAGGATTTAATGCTGTAGAGAAATTTTGAGCAAACGAATTAATTATACTACTAACACGACTTGCTATACCTCTAGCAGCGTTAACTGTTGTATCAAAAAATAGATTTAAAAGCACGTTTGATAATTGATCTTTTGTTGCAAAGCCCAAACTCCCTACAAATCCCCAACCCGCAAAAGAAAGAATTTCTTTTGTAAGTCTTCTATCAAAATGAAACGTATAAGAACATTCTTTAAATTTCTTTTTACAATATATCCAATATACTGAACTATAGATGACTGTACCCAATACAGTTAAAATAGAATATAATATTAGTTTATCTATTGGAGAATAATATAACGAAAAAGCCAATATAAATCTAAAAAAAACCTCTGATAGCGTGATATAAGCAAATACCCCCATATGTTCATGAGCTATAATAGCAGCATTAAATGGTACTGTCGCTATATAAAAAAGAAAAGTAATTATACTGGATTGAAACACCCAATTTGCATAATACAATCTGTCAGGAGGTATATTAAGCTTATAATTCAAGAACCATAATCCTAATGTTTCCAATAATAATACACCTAGAATAGCAATTACATTATGCGCTATTACTAACGAACAAAAAGTGTTCTTTAAATTATTTACATCACCTTTTCCTATGCCAACAGACAGGAATCTTTGTGCCGCACCAGCCATTCCAACCTGTAAAAAAGCAATCATCGTCACTAAGCCTCCAACAACTTCAATAATTCCATAGTCAGAAAAGCCCAAAGCCCTTAGAAGAATTCTACTTGTAAATAAACCAATTACTACAGAGATTATCATTCGCAAATATAGAATGATTGTATTCTTTGCGACCCTGCTTTTACTATAGTGTTCTTCCATATACAATTATTTCCTTACTTTTTGAATCATTTTCCAATTAATAAAAGTAAACTGTCAATGTTGAAGTCCAGACTAAAAGGCTCCGTTTTAGACGTAAGCTGTCAATTTTGACGTCCGGCTTTGAAAACCACCTTTTTAGGCAGTTTTTGCCACCTGACGCGTCCTCCTCAATACATCATCAGTATTAAAGTTCTTATTCTCTTCCATCTTTATCCTATGCATCCAACCCCTTTTTATCAGTTCATTATATATTCCGTTGTTGATAGTAGCTTACGCATGGACGTGTAAGAAATAAAGGGTCACATCATAGGATGTGACCTTAGGGAATTAAATAATCTTCCGATTATTTCTTTTCTGTTTCCAGATAAGACTTATACATATTCCACCTCGCTTAAGATGGCCTTTCCAATATAAGGGCTGAGACCTTTCAGAGTAACTACATCAAGCTTTGTCTTTCCAAAAGCGTCCTGCAAGATATTGCATGCACCAATGAAATTAAGATAAGTTTCCTGACCTGCATTGAAGTCGATCAGTATGTCAATATCGCTCTTTGGGGTGTTTTCTCCACGAACAGTAGAGCCAAACAATCCCAATTGACAAACTCCAACTGCCATCAGAGAAGCTTTCAATGACGAAAGGCGTTTTATGACTGTCTTTTTATTCATTATCCTATTTCTGGGAGTGTTTATGCCGAAGGCCAAAGGAGGGGGACACCCTCAGAGTGTGAGGGCTGACAGGGAAGCTGATGTCTGAGAATGTCTGTCATACTTAGCACTGAACTCCAGCGGCAGTTCTGATCGACAAGAATCTTGAATGGAATTCAACGCTCTTGTCGCGCCATGCCATGTATGACATTTGGGTACAAAAAAAGCGCGGGTCTGTCTTTTGTCACTCGTCCCGCACCTGGAGGCCTTCGCATTGCCCAACTTAGTAGAACGAGCAACGCCAACGCCCACGCCTGTATGTATACAACTATTACCCGCCAAAAAATGACGAGAATAGCTGGTATTTACATACACATGGACATCTACCGTTGCCTTGCTCTTGACTAAGTTTCGGAAGTTTGCGAAGTTTCCAGATGCCAAGCACAAAGCGTCAAAGTAAACGCCTTTCCATCAAAAATCGCCCCACCCTACCTCTGCCATCACAATGACAGCTCATGGGCGTTGCGAGTGCAAAGGTAGAGGTTTTTGTTGGAATAACCAAATAAAAAGATAGAAATCAGGTTTTAGCTTTTGTTTTTCTAAGATTTTTAAACAAAGGAGTTAAAAATTTGAAAAAGATATCAAAATATA